>Ga0315284_10007447_pt1 | contig 15644 bp, 19 predicted proteins | sample YL17G09_16_MG_FD_203696 | JGI IMG/M metagenome (GOLD analysis project Ga0315284, IMG submission 203696) | Sediment microbial communities from Yellowstone Lake, YNP, Wyoming, USA - YL17G09_16 | ecosystem: Environmental > Aquatic > Freshwater > Lake > Sediment | place: USA: Wyoming | collected... | reverse complement strand
AAGAAGGCTATGATTGCAGCTCCGGCAGGCGCAGGAAAGGTACATATGAAAGATGCGCCGGTTGGGGCGGCAAGACTGCCAAGGTCGTTGTCGTCAGGACCCATGGAATATTCAGCAAGCAAGAGGAATGGGCCATAGTGCATGTCGGCATGTTCGCTGGCGGGAAGTGAGGTGTGAGTATGAAAAGGAATGAAAAGGCAAAAAGCTGCGTTGTCTGCGGCGGAGGACTGAAGCCTGTCAGAAGCAGGTTCCAGGGCTTCGCTATAGACGCCTACAAATGCGTGAAGTGCGGCGAGGAGCTGTTCGACCCCGTGCAGGCAGAGAAGATACTGGAGACCAACAAGGCAATGCAGAGCGTATACAAGGTGGTTCTTGGGCAGATACAGAGCAACCTCATAGTCAGAATACCTGTCCAGGTCAGCCGGACCCTTAACCTGAGAAAGGGCGAGGAGCTGGAGCTTGAGGTCGAGAACCCGAAGGCCATCTGCCTGAAGATACCGAAGGACGACGAATAGCACCCAGTGTTGTTATGGGAAAGAACGCGTGCACGCCCAACAGGAAGGTATAAGCTAGGCAAAAACCGGCCTTGCAGGAGGCCTTCTCATGGGCATCGCAACTCCACCAACATCAAGCCTGGGCGCTGCGCGCCTCTCAAGACCCCTCGCAATCTCATCTGCAGCCAGCTCAAGGTCAGGGCCGACAACGACATCGGCATTGTAGCCGTTCTCGAGTTTGCTGCCGTCAAGAGTAAGGTCAATTGTCACAGTCCTTCCTCTGTAATCAAAGAATCCGTCAATCCCTCTGCCATCCAGCGGCGAGCGGAACGCTGTGTAGAGCCTGAGCCCATCATCACAGCCAAGCCTTTTGGCGACCTTACTGTGGAGCGTCCCGCCCTCCAGCCTGGGTTTGGCAGGGTTCCAGCCATACGGCTGGTTGTGCTTAACAACCTCCGTGAGAACATCATCTTCATCCACATCCGGGTAGTTCCATGAAGACCTCTTGTATGCAGCCCACTGCCTCTTGCTTGCGGCATCGCAGTCAGGCATGAAGTCTGCTTCTGCAAGCTTGCCAGTAGAGCCATCCCTCTCTACCATTCTCGGATGATAAGCCGCAACCACGCTCATATCAACCACATCTTTACATTAATTGTCACTATCAAATAGTGACAAACTTATATTAAATTGCCTGTTTATAAGCCTTGGGTACCATAAGTCCAGAGAGTGGGTTTCATGTCCCATAAAACATGAGAATGTCACTTATGGGTAGTTAAAATACCGATAACTTTATAAAGCTTGCCTTCAATACATAGATATTGCATCAGGGAGGGTGCGGCTTCGATAAATTCGATGGTCGCTCCGAACTGAGTCGGAGACTCAGGATTCGGTGCAATAGCATCCCTCTTCTGTGCAAAATGTAATGATGTCCATTCAAACCTTACGGTGCGAGTGGACGTTTTGCAGCCCTTGTGGCTGCAATTCCAACCACCCTCCCAAGCCGTCGGTCCCGGTCTCTGACCGGGCCGGCGGCATTCGCGCCGCTTCATTGCGGCTAAGAATGGAAGTCACTGCCATTCAAATAATCTGAAATGAAGGCAGTACTGAGGACCGGAACTGTAAGAGGTTCCCGTTCTATCACACAAAAAACATCCCAAAAATCAGACCGACAAAACATCGTCGATTTGAGTTGTCCATAAGTTGGACTCACAAGAAGCCAATCCAGTGTGCTGTGCAATGGCGCAAAGGTCGCGGAATTTCTGAACAAATGTTCGGAAACGCCGCTGACTTGCGTCCATATGCACAGTGCATTGCGTATTGGTTATATGTAGACTATGGACTATCGGGATGGATTTTCTCCTCGTGAAAATGGCTCTCCGAGAATCGTCTCGGATGGGTCTTGAGTGTCTTTCCTTAAAAGCCGCCCTCGGGTTCTGTTCGCCAATCCTTGGGTGTCGAGTCAGGCGGACAAAGGAATATGATATGAAAACCGCAACAATTCTGGATGAAATCAAGTCAGCCGCCATTGACATCGGTGCCGAGCACGCCAGTGTCAGGGGTCTCACCCGGTGCATCCTGCAGGAGATTAAGAACCTGCGGGAAGACCCCGGGAACGATGGGAAGTTCCAGTTTCTCGATGGCTCGCTCAGCCAGCTGGGGGATGAACTCACCATTTCGGGCGAGCACGATGACGCCAGCAGAATCTCAGACCTGCGTGGCAAGCTCCTGGCCGACGGCATTGAAGGGTTACTTCCCGACGAGCCGCCACCCAACCCACCTTCCGACATCAGGCAGCTGTCCCAGGAACTGCGTGAAGAGGTCATCGAGATCCACCTCGAGCCCGACAAAAAGAGGCAGGGCGAGCTGGTCGGCCGGGTCACTTACGGCGAGGAGAGGGGCAAGATTGCCTTATTCGAGCAGCAACCCAACAGCGACCATACCGCTGGCGATGTATGCTCCGTTGTGGTTCTTAAGCGGGGAAAGCGATTCCTCAAGGTCGTGATGGCCTGAACGTGCGGGACAGGCATCGGGCTTGTCTTGCGCATGACTTTGGTGAAACCGAACCTTCTGAAAAAGGAGATCTCGCCATGAAAAACGTCAAGCGTGTACCAATCAACACGACCGAACAGGTCAAGAAGAACCCGATAGGAGTTCTTGCCGAAGCGATGGTCGTTGGCGGTAGCGAGATGATTCTCCACCAAGAGGCACAAGGTCAGCAGTCATTCGTTGGGAGCGACACCCTGCCCACGGACATGGGTCACGACGACGAACACACCAAAGCAGTCCTTGAGGCTGCTGGAGTGAAGTTTCTCGGTGTCGTGGAAGGCGACCCGATGTTCCAGTATGTCAAGTTGCCGAAGGGGTGGAAGAAGATGCCGACTGACCATTCCATGTGGTCGAAGCTCGTAGACGAAAAGGGTCGCGAGCGTGCCGCAATCTTCTACAAGGCAGCCTTCTACGACCGCAGGGCCAACATGAGACTCTCCACCCGCTTCAGCGCCTCCCGCGACTATGAGCGGCAGAACAAGGAAGGCGTGGCAGTCGCACATGTCATGGACTGCGGCAAGGTTGTTCACACCACCGAGCCCATCAAGCTCCCCGCAGACACGCTGGAGAAGTATGAAGTCGCCGAGAAGGCCGACCAAGCCGCAGCCGCTTGGCTGGACAAGAACTACCCTGACTGGCGTAATCCCGCCGCGTATTGGGATTGACAACCCGCCTTGAACCGGCTCCTGCCCAAATGTCCCCCCGTTTGGTGTGTTGGGAGCCGGCTAAGATGGGACGTTACGGGAACAATGCGCCTCAGTTATCATCCCGCGGACACTGAGGCCAAGAACGCGCGGGAAGGAGTTTAACCATGTCAAGCCAGGAAGCGGTAAGCCTCAAATACGAGCTTGCTGCACGCAGGTTCGATGATGAGCAGGATTTCCTCTCCTGGCTTCCGCTGGCTGCAAGGCTCGCGGCGCTGGGAGACAGAAGCGAACTGGAGCTCTGGCCAATACTGGCAGAGATGCTTGTGCCTGACTCAGAGCAGCTCCTTCTGGACCGTTGCGAGGAAGGAGTCTGGGAGATTCAGGAGATCTCCCGCCAGATGGCGCAGGGCGAGAATCTCAGTGAAGATCTCGCTCTCGCCGTTGTCGCAGCGCAGGATTTCTACTGCCTGCTGAAGCTGGACGGGGAGATACTATCCAGGAAGGTCCGGCTGGCTATCGAGAGATGGAAGGAACTAGCAGAGCGCGCAACACTCGATGGCGATGCTGTGGAAATGCTCGGGCAATGGCTCAGGCAGAACCCCATACCCGAGGATTTTCGGCTGGTGCATCAGGTGAGAGCAGCCTGACAACCCACCTTACCCGGCTCTGGCCAACAAAGCAGAGCCGGGACAGATGAGCTGTCAACCACCAAAAACGTGTCCAAGGTAATCCATACAAAAGGAGACGACTCATGAAGCACAGAGCGTTGACGCTGGTCGAGATTCTGATTGTCTTGATCATTCTGGGCATACTGGTAGCGATTGTCATCCCACAGTTCGGGGGATGCGACAGAATGTCGCATGGGGGCGTCTTCAATCTGGAAGGCACCGTGGTTTTCTACGGCACCGTGACCGGTTTTCAAGTGGGCGAAGCCGTCACGAAAAACGCGCTGCTGGTCAAGATTGACGACGGCTCACTCTTCTTGCAGTTCCCGACAAACCTGACCGGCCTCAAGGAAGGAGATAAGGTGAAAGTGTTCTATGCCCAAGAGGGAGGCAGAAAGACCACCTTCACCATCGAGCCGCTGCAGGCCAAGAGCCAGCAGCAGTAGCGAAAAGGCCGGCTAAGATGAGACGTTGAAATCAAGGAAAACCAAACCCAAGTAAAGGAGCTAGTCATGAAGCGCGCGTTAACGCTGGTGGAAGTGCTGCTGGTGGTCGTCATCCTGGGCCTGCTGGCGATGGTCGTCATCCCGCGGTTCGTGGGCGTCGATGGCGTGCGGGGCAACGAGGAGAATGTCAAGAGGGTAGAAGCCGAGGTAATTTGCTTCGGCGATGCGTGGCTTGGCGGATGCGGGATGCGCGAATCCCTGCTTCTTGTGAGGTTGCCGGAAGGGGAACTTGTGCTATGGCATCCGATCAACCCCCACACCGTCGGGGTGGAGCCAAACCAGAGGACAGTAAAAGTTAAATACGTGGAAGAAGGGGAGAGAAAATTTTTTCCTCTCCCACACACTGACTGACGACCCGCCTTGAACCGGCATTGGTGCTCTGCGCCCGTGCCGGCTAAAATGGGATGTTGGAATGAACCAGGAACCCGTAACCAGAGAGGGAAAGGGAGAGAAAGTATGAAGACGAGGACGAGACCGAAAAGATGGGGACTTCTTTGCCGCCAGATGCTGCGGTTTCGCAGCATCGGCGACACCAACACGGAGCGCCGCCCGCCTCATGTTGTAAAAGACGGCAGGCGGGAGATGCCCTGGAAGTTCGGGCAGAGGCCGGTCGTCGCTCACGTATGGGGCGGCGTGCGGTTCACCGCTGTTGGAGTGATGTGACCGAGCAGTGCCGGAGCCAGGGTGCTGCGGGCAGTCCTCCCCCGAGGTTGACTCCGCAGCCCCGGCTCCGGTTTAGCGGTGTGATTGCACACGGGATAAGCCATGAGTGCCCCTGTTGCTGCCGGATTTCAGCGCGTTTCACGGCAGCAGTACCCACCGAGGGGCGGCTCGGTCTGCAACCATGGCCCGCCCATTTTTCAGGCAAACAAAACCCCCAGAGAAAGGAGAAGTAGGAAATGAGCAGAGGTAAGAGAAAGAAAAAAACTGGGACTGATGCAGCGAAGTACAGGAGGGTCTGCGCCGAAGCGCTAGTGCGTGTCACAGAGATAATCTCGGACATGCGATACTTCGATCAGGGCGACGACGGATTGAGCGGCTGCACAGATGCGCTGCAGACTGGAAATATCCAACTGGACGATGCTGTCCGGCTACGGGGGATGCTTTTCAGGATCGACTCCAAGGCCGAGGCATCCGGGCAGCATCTGGGACTCAATCGGTCTCAGCTCATGTCCGCCATGGGGGCAGTCAGCCGTGTGATAGAGGCCCTCAGCGGCAAGCCCTGGAGCGAAGTTGTTCCCTCCAGCGAGGGCGGCAGTGCATAGGAATATGCACCTATGCACCGCAGGATTCTCCTCACATCATGCTGTTCCAAGGGCGAGCCGAGCGTCCCCCTGCTTGGCTCGCCCACTTATTTTGTCGGAGCCATCGCCTCACTCCTCGGGCGATGGCTGGCGGTGGAGAGTTAGACCAACCGAAGTGTTTGGAGTTTCAGTAAAAGAGGAGGAGGAATTTTCCATGGAACCGGCTGGGAGAAACCTCGGCCCCGGCAGCCGCTCTGAAAGGGCTGCTTGAAAGCAACCCGCTCCAGCAGAGGGGAAGCGGTGAAGTGATAAAACATGCCATGCGGGACGGTCCCGCATGAAAGGGGCGGGTTGGCTGTCCCCCCGGCTGGCCCGCCCCCGATTTTTACGCTGTGCCCGACTGCCCGTTCCCTATGAACCCCGTGAACAAATTGAAAGAAAAGGAGACGGGCTATGACACTCAGTGAGCTGAAATTTGTTTTCTGTGTGGCCGTTGTTCTGGCTGCTTTCTCCATTCCCACGCTCATGTGGCTCAATGCACATGAGCCCGAGATCGTGGGTGCAGGGGAAAACCAGACAAAGGTGGACCAGTGCCGTGGAGGTGAGTTGAATGGCATACTGCTGGCGGGCTCGGTTGGTTCGCCGGTCGTTGCTATACTGGCCGGCATCGGAATCCTCTGGAGGAGGTGTAGTCATGGGTAAAGAGAACCGCGGCAATGGTCACGGGCCTCCTCAGGAGCGGTTCGGTCCTGGGGAGGGGATGGACGCGACAGAAAGAGAAGTTGCCGCTGCCATGATTCTGGAGGCAAAGAAGGCGGCGGAAGATGAGCGTCTGGCAGAAAGGGTTATGAAGCTGCCGGACATCCGCTCGGATAAGGTCCAGCGGACGCGCGAGCTCATCGCTAGGGGCGAATTTGAGACCCCTGAGCGCATCGACGGGGCAGTCCGGCAACTGATGGGGGAACTGGGGCTGGAAGGGAAGGCAGTTAAGGAGCCGCCCCATGAAGCGCCTGCTGGCAAGGTTGTGGCCCGTGTCATCAAGACCGGGCACAGCAAGAAGTTCGGCTGGTATGGAGTCGCTGTCTCCAGGTTGGTCAGCGGCTCCATCACCTTCTCCATGGAAGAAGCACATGGAAAGTGGAGCGGCCCCAGGGCCAGGGGAGACCGCACAGCCGGTGATTATGTTGTCCTCCAGGCGCTTCGCTGGAAGGAGGACCACTGGGTCGCCAGTGTAGGCAGGCTGGCGACTGCTGAAGAGCGCCGCCGGTATGTTAGTTGAAGTTGACGCACCTGAAACCTCCCCTAAACAGGAAAGCAATACCATGAGGAGCATCTGCAGACGCGGCAAAGGATGGAACTGGATCCTGTTTTTGAGGATCGTGATCCTGACCATTGGGACCACGGTCGCGTTGTGGTGAGGGCGCTGATGTGCCAGGCAAGGGCGGTCCTTGCTTGGGTAGTGATGGGAGGGTCGGCGGTTCGGGTGCAGATTGTCCCCCCGTCCCCCACCTGGCCGCTGGCCCTCACATTCGACATGCACACAGTCTTAAGGAGACTACGATGATAACACTCTGGGTTGTTCTGGCTGTGTTGGGTTTGCTTTCCATGATTTTCGGCATCGTGGCGCTGTCTGTGACCCGGCTGAGGAGAATCGCGATTGTGCTCCCGACCATGGGAGGCGGCGCGGTTTTTCTTGTCGTGGGCATCTTCGGCATCGTTACGAATTGCTATCCCACGCCGACCGACAGCATCGTTTTCAAGGCACTGGAATCTGACGCTGAGAGAGCCAAGAAGGCGGTTGAAAACGTGCATAGCCGGGCCGAAAGTTTGCATAAAGGTTCCGGCGCGATACTCAACGACATCAGCACATGGTACAGACCGGTGGGTTCGTGCAGCGGCGATCTGGAACGGCGCGTGATGGCACTTCAAGGTCGGGTTGATTCGCTGGCCCGAAACATCGACGCCGTGAAGGACAACGACAAGAAGGTGAATGATGCCATCAGGGAACTCGCGGAGGCCATCAGGGACAGTGACCGTGACCATACGCAACCTCACCATTCCCCACCACGGCGCTGATGTTGTTCTCTTCTTGTCCAACCATACCTCTATGAACAGGGGGTATGGTTTTTTAATGTCAACTTAAAGAGATATGATACAAAAAATCACGGACAGGTTATGCCTCTCTGCTGGCATATGCTCTTTGCATCAGATATGGCCTTGTTGATTGCTGCCTTCAGACTGTTTATTTTTGATAGCACTGCTTGGTCGTCCTTATACTGCTGCTCGAGCTTCGTAACCTCAACAAGAAGAGCATTGTATGCGTCTATCTTTTCTACAAGCTTATCAGCGAACTGTGACTCTATCTGCGACATCTGCTGTTCAAGCTGAGAAATCTTTGCACTGATATCGCTGGTTCCGCTCCCCCCAGTCACGCACTTGTTCTTGTCCTTGCCTTCTGTGCCGCACTTCTGCGCCGAGATGCCAAGCGGACATGGGAATGGGCCACTGCCTGTATTTTGCGGGTCATCGCAGCACGGCTCGCCGCCGAACTGGATGCGCGTGTCGTAGCTCTGGTACTTGCTGAACGTGTAGTCAGCATGTGCGGTTATGGTGAAGCTTTCGGTGGGCTTGCTCATGGACTTCTTGTCTTTTCCTCCCTTGTAGCCGCCGCTGAACGTGCAGAACATGACATAGGGACCTTTATCCCAGTCCTTCTTTATCTCGTAACTCTTCCCGTCTGCTGACAGACTCGGTTTTATGGCACCACCCTCAGCCATGCAGCTCGCTTCGCCCATGGCTTCCGGATATCTGACCACGGTCTTCACATTGCTGATGTCGCTGTCAGGCTGCGCTGACAGCAGATTGAAGGCGATGTGGTAGGTCACGCCCTCCCTTATGGGCTGCTCCAGCGTGTCTATGTTCAGGCGCACGGGCGCGTTCTTGAACGTCGATGCCGCCTTCCTCGGCTGCGCCAGCTGCTCCAGCTGCGCCAGCCTCTGCCACTCATTGCTGCTCATGAACTGTATGTCGAACGTGGAGTCTATCTCATAGTCGTAGTTCAGTTGGATGTTGAACGGCAGGACCTTTGCCTTGTCCTTCGTCATGAGCTTGTAATTGACTATGGTTGAGCAGTTTATGCCCTTGCTGCTGAATGCCGCCTGCTGGACGTCAAGCTTCTGCATGTCGCCCACAGGATAGCCGCAGGCCTCTATGCCTTCAACTATGGCAGCTGTTTTTACGTCGCTGGAAGCGGCTCCGGCGCAGTACTGGTTGGAGTCCGGTTTGGTCTCGAATCCGAACTCCAGCATCTTTACGGACTCTTTCTTTTCATAGAAAGCCCTGTTTACTAGTGTCCTGCCTGTTTGCACAGCCCCCACGACAGGTATGACAGATGTCCAGTAGCTTCCATATGTAGTTGACTCTGTGGTAGGCGCAGGCACACCTATCTTCCACCTTGCATTGGGTTGTATCATTACTTTAACATTCTTTGCGTCATACGCGCCCTTGTTCTTCACGCTCATCATGAGCAGGTAGGGCTGGTCGTTGTAGATGGCGGTTGCCTGTATGTTATCAAGCTCGATGCCGAAAGCTCCCGCTATACCGGTGGCTGGGTCCTTCACATAGGTGCCGTTCTGTATCTGCTGCGCATAGCCTATTGGATTGGTGAGCAGCATCCACGTGCTGCCGAAGGTGCTGCCAAGGGTTCCGAACAAATCACCGAACGGCTTGCCCACGGCTGACATGAAGTTCTGGATGGTTGGATACCACTGGCCGAACAGCGCTGTGCCGACTTCCTGCTGGCCCGGCCCGAGCCCGAATATTACGGTCGAGGCAAGTAGCATTATGAAGCCCATGGCGGGCCTTGTTTCGTTTGATGCGAACAGGCCTGCTATCAGCGATATGACCCAAAAGTAAATGAACGTATTCTTGAGCATTCCGGTAAGGCCCCATGTCAGGTTGAATGCACCAAAAATGTTGGACATCCACGGGAAGACGCCTGAACCTGCGAGCACTATCAGCATCAAACCCCCGAACACAACAAACCTGAGGAAAATATCCAGGAATGATGATGTTTCTACCTCCGATGGCTTTTCGCTTTCCTGTATCGGCGGTATGGCGAGGAACGCAATCGCTATCAATCCAAGAACGCTGGACTGGAAATACTCGAAGAATATGTAGGGTATCATCCAGCAGCCGAGGAAGCCGAACCTTAAGACGGACTCGAGGAAGTGGTGCGGCATATTGCGCTTGTAGGTTATCTTCAGCGAATAGTATGCGGCGAAGCACGCTATGAGCAGCACTATGGCTTTGAATGGTATCACATCTGAGCTGTATATTCCGTAGATGGCGAAGCTTATGGCAGTGAGCTTGAATATTGCCCTCACGAAACCGAAGCCAACCCTTGGGTGCTTGAGGGTTTTCTTTCCCAGCGTCCAGAGCATCACGGCTGTTGTCGCTACAGCTGACGGGTCGTTTTTTCCCACGCTGGCAAGGAGCTTCTTTTCATTGTCAGAAATATGGAAATCTTCTTCTTCCTCAGGGTTGGGCACCATGGTCATTGCAGCCCAGCCCATGAATGCAATCATGAACCAGTAGCTGCCGAACATCCCGGAAACCAGCGCGCCGATGCCTATGAGCGCCACTATTCCGAGGACCTTCATCACATGCGCGCTGACCTTTCCGCGGAAAAGGAAGTTGTAGGGGCTTTTTTCGAACTTTTCTTTTTTGCCTTTTTTAATCAACTCTTTCTCTTCTTCGTGTTTTTTCTTGCCTTCTTCCCTTTGCTTGGTTATAAGTTCCTTCTCTTCCTTTGTGTATATTTTGTCATAAATTTCATCAGCCAGCTTCTTTTCAAACTCTTTCCTTGTCTCAGGACCCATTTTGTCCAGGTCAGCCCTTCTTTTGATAAGCTCTCCCTGAAAAGCATTCTTGAATCTCGTTCGCTTCTTGCGTTCTACTATCTCTGCCCTTTCCGATTCCTTCCTTGTGAAAGTGAAAGGGACATTGAATGTCTGGTTGCCTCTTACCTGCAGCTCCCTTTCCTGTGGCTCAAAATCGCGAACTCTGACTGTTATAGTAACCAGTCCAGGCAGGACATTCTGTGCAATAAATGGTTGCGGCGCAGTTATAGGTACAGCTCCCACCCCCGTGACATCAATAGACCTTATCTTGCTAATACTGACAGGAGTCCTATCCTCATATCTAACGTAGATGTTTATTGCACTCGGCCTGGCACCACCGCGAACTCCTCTAGGGCCGCCAGCCGCAGGTGCAATCTGCCTTATAGGCAACACCTTCCAGCTTGAGAAAACATCAAAGCCAAATCCCTGCGTGTCATTCACCCGAATTATATACTATTATCTAATTCGTTGCCTGCGTATAAATCCCTTAGAATCAGGCTCTCGTCGTCCTTCTTTCCGTTAGAATGAAATCGCACCTGACAGCCCTGCCCCTCTCTATCCTGACCCACTTGCGGTCGAAGGAGTAGCCGTATGCAGCGGCGCGGACCATGTAGTCGCCTGGCGGCAGGATGTTCATCAGCTCGTAGTGACCCATGGTGTCTGTCTGCACTATGAGGATGCGCTCATGGTGGAAGATGGTGACCAGCGCCGAAAAGATTGCCCTGCCCTGAATGTCCTTGACGATGCCGCTTATGCCGCTGCGCGATATTTCCCTGACCTCCCCGCCCCTCCTATATTCGAGTATCGGGGTTGTCGCCTTTTTCAGGCTGGCCGGCCTCTGGACTTGCCTTGTCGGCTGCAGCGAGACGTCGAGCCTCCTGACTTCGCTGCCCTTTATGCCATACCTGTAGAAGTGCACCTTCTTCGCGTGGCTTGGGCTGCTTATCTCTATCTCAACCTCGCGGTGCTCAGGCACAGGCTCCAGCGCATACTGTCCGAACCTGTTGGTGAACGCCTCCACTCCGCGGCCCCTGACGCAGACATGAGCCATGTCTATCGGCTTCCCTGTCTTGGCATCCCTGACAACGCCGACCACGAAACCAGGGTGCGGTACTATAGCCTTGGGTTTTTCAATCTTCGTCGCCTTTCTAGCCTTTCCTGTCTTCCTGACAGGCACGCCGGGGTGCTTCATGTGCTCCATGATGTGCTCGTACTTCAATGCCGTCATTGTCCTGCCGCAGAAGCTGCACTGGTAGAAGAAATGGTGCGGCGCCCTTTTCTGCTTTATGCCTGTGTTATAGAGCACGCCCTTCCAGCAGATGGGGCACGGCCTCTTCTCTGCCCTGCCGTCGCGGACCATGCTTAATATTGTATTGGTTTTCTATAAAAGATGATGCCTGAAGATGACTTTGGACGTTGCCATGAACCCCTCGCAGTGTTTGTGGTCACACTTGTAGCAAACTCTTGTATACGTCTGTAACCATCACATTTATAAATAGTATATACAATGTATATACATGAACGAAAAGAAGCTGGTCAAGTCCGTGAAGAGGTACGGGAACTCGGGAGGGGTCTACCTGCCATCGTCATGGATAGGCGGGAATGTGAGCGTGGAGTTGTTGCACGAACCTGTCAGGCCCGAGAAGGACATACTCCTGGCTTTTGATGGCCAGATGCCCCACATAATGGGCGCATTCGTTTATGGCTCTTATGCGAGAGGTGAGCATGAAGAAGGTTCAGACGTGGATGTCATGATAGTGGCTGATGAACATGCCAAGTCAATCAAGACACCAAAGCAACTTAAAGCAAAAAACTATGACATTCAGATAATGTCAAAGGATGCTGCTTTCAATGCGGCAAAGAGAGATGTTCTATTCAAAGAGATGCTTAAGGAAGCTAAGCCCGTGTTGAATGAAAAACTGCTTCAGGAGCTTGTTGCCGTGAAAACCGGGACAGGGTCCATAGCAACAAGGGCGGATTTTGCAAAATCATCCCTTGGCATAATGAAAAGCCTCATCGGTCTGGATGAAGAGGACCCGTTTGCTGAATCAGCCTATCCGCTGGTCATGCGGATAAAGGAGATGCTGATGCTGAAATGCTTCCTTGACCGCAGGAAATATTCATTCAGGCTGCTTGAGGAAACGCTGGTAAGCCACGGCATATCCAGAAAGAGCTTCCCGGCCATAATCAACCAGTACAGGGCATTGCGCGATGGGAAAAGACCTGCAGCCAAAAGGCTGAAGAGGAGCGACGCCCTCATTCTGGCTTCGATACTTGAGGATTTGATAAAATATGTCGAGAAGCAAAAAGCTGAGAAAGGGCATTAGCTCGATATCTGGGCAGATAGACTTGCACAGGGCGAAGAAAGAGGAGGCCGAGCGCGTTGGCAACGAGGAGCTGGCGGCATACTATGGGAAGGAGATAGAGAGCCTTAAGATATACATGGAAAAGAAGAAGCGCCAGCTCGGCAAGCGATGAGGGCTGCAAATCAGATGGTTATCGCCATGTCGCCGATGTCCCAGTAGCCGCTTCCTGTTATCTCAAGCGTGTTGCTTCCCTGTGCCGCTTCGGTCTTCGTGAAGTAGACGGTGTTGCTGCCTGCTGAAGGCCTGGGCACGTTCAGGTATTTGCCGTTGAGCTTCATGGTCATGTCGCCGTCGCGCTGGATAGAATTGACAGTGAAGTTTATCCTGCCCTGTCCAAGCTTGTTGTAGTCGGACGCACCCAGCTGGAAGGTCTTGGTCTTCACCATCTGGTTCGTCAGCAGGTAGAGCCTAAGGCGCACATTGTTCAGGCTGAAGACGCCGCCGCCAAGAGCGTCGAACACTACAAGATTTTCACCGATTTTCGGGGCTGCAGTCGAGTAGTTAAGAGGTATAGAAATCATGCCCGAAGGCATGCCCTGATATATGACATAGCCGTTTGACCTTACCCTGAGCTGGCCTGTGCTGCCTGAGCCGTAAAAGCTCAGGTCGCCGCTGTTCCAGGCGCTGAGCTCAGCCTGCGAAAGTATGAACGTGTTGATGTGTGCGGGCCCGTATTCCAGGTCAGCCCTGAAGTCGCGCATAGTGTAGACAGTCGAAGCCCAGAACATCAGGCCCGGCCCGTCGGCATATATCTGCAGCGTGTTGCTGTCCATGACGTACTGCTTGTCTATTGTAATGAGGTAATCCTGCGAGGCAGACCTTCCCCTGTGGAACTCCTTGCCGTTCCACTTGACGACAAGGTCGCCGTACTGGTTGGTGTCATATATGGCGAATGAAACCTTGACATCCTTTATCGTGTCCATATAATACGACGGCACGTTGACGGAGAACTCCTGCTGCCTGTTGCACCAGAGTCCTGCGCAGATGTCAAGCTGCGTCGCCTTCTTCAGGTTCTCTGTCTGCGTCTGGCCGACATTGAACGAGCCGTAGTCGGCAGTCTGGCCCGCATAGCTGCTGCTGTAGCCCACGAAGCCTAACTGCGAGAAAGACGCGATGACGCCTGCGCCGGTAGTGCCATTTGTCGCCGGGCCTGGTCCTGCGGGCGTGAACGGAAAGACAGCAGCCACAGCCATGAATATGACGACAAGAATGAGCGCGATGGCGACTACCCAGACGAACTCGTCCATGCCTTTCATCATCCTGCCATGCATGATAATCATTTCCCCTTCGTCCAATATAAGTATTAATATTCTGGCGCATGGCTTTTTAAGACTTCTGCGAGCCCTCGCGGATTTAACGAACTGCTCCCAAATATAATCAGGCTGGGCTCATGCGCGGCATATGGTATGTTCTGGAGTCAGTGATGGCTGTAATCATCATGGTAGGCTTCCTTATACTGATAAGCACGGTTTACATAGCGAAGCCCTATCCCGCTGACATGGCGCTGAGGTCGTACAACATGCTTCAGGGACTTGACAACCAGGGTATCCTGAGGAACTACACCGAAGCGCTGAACTACACCGGCATCGCGTCACAGATGGAAACCTACACATACAACAGGAGCGTGCAGATATGCGACTATGCCGGCAGCTGTGTTGGCAGCGCGCCCAGCGCAACTGACGTATGGGCAGGCACGTACATCGTGGCAGGCCTGTCGTCTTACCAGCCCCGCGAAGTGAGGTTTTACATATGGTCACTATGAGTGTAAGGAACTTGGCAAACATCAGCAGAAGGACTGGCTTCGCCAGTCGAATCACTTTAAGCGATTTGCATCTACATGATATCAGCAGAAAGACACGCTTCGCGTGTCCAATCAGAAATACAAGTTCATTCGGTTCCATGCGGAAGGGCCAGTTTTTCCTGCTAGGCGCTTTCCTCATTTCGACGCTGTTCTTTGTCGGGCTTCCGAGGCCGGCAACACTCAGTGTGGAAGGGATGGAAGACCTCAGCTACCTGTCGCTGAACCTGCAGAAGGAAATGCCCAATGCTTTCAACCTCGGACTGAAGCAGGGCGACTACCTCAGCGTCATGAGGAATTTCACATGGTTCGCGGAGCGCATACTCAAGGAGCGGAGGGTAGCCTTCGGCGCTCTGGTCTGCTTCGGCAGCAATATCAGCACCACGGATTTCAACGTGACAATCTTCAATTATATTGGAACCAGTCAGGCTGTGAACATAACCATAGGCAGCTCCATGTATGAGATGCTCATAGCGAACAACCAGAGCAACAGCACAAGCTTCACAAGCGTTGGCACACTGCTCAATATAAGCTTCAAGTATGCGAGGGAGGAGAAGAACATGACCTGGGTGAGGGACAAGTACAGCATTTACGGGATGGTGAACCTCACCCGCAGGGACAGCGTGATTATAAAAGACTTCGAGGGCTAGTAATAGCAAATAATAATTGCAGGGAATTCTATGTTGCATCAGGGTGGGGCGTTGAAAAAGACCATAATGGTAATTGTGGGCCTGCCCGGAGCGGGCAAGTCCGAGGTGTCCAGCTTCTATAAGGAGCAGGGCCTGCCCATGTTCAGGACAGGCGACGTATTCAGGGAGGAAGTCGTCAGTCGCGGGCTGGAGCTGACTCCCGAAAACTCCGAGATGATTGCGCGCAGGCTGCGCGAGGAGCAGGGTAGGGATGTTGCAGCCCGGATTACAATGGAGAAGATACTGAAGCTGACGGATATGCTGATATGCGTCGAAGGGCCGAGGGAT
>Ga0315284_10007446_pt1 | contig 15645 bp, 8 predicted proteins | sample YL17G09_16_MG_FD_203696 | JGI IMG/M metagenome (GOLD analysis project Ga0315284, IMG submission 203696) | Sediment microbial communities from Yellowstone Lake, YNP, Wyoming, USA - YL17G09_16 | ecosystem: Environmental > Aquatic > Freshwater > Lake > Sediment | place: USA: Wyoming | collected... | reverse complement strand
GAGGCATGATGTTATTCTGGACCTCTGCTTGCCGCAGCGGCTCTCTAATCCCCAATCCACCGATATTGAACGCGAAAGAATATCACTGATCCCTTTCGAAAGCAGCCACAATGCTCGCAGCCATCCAAGCCTGCCTCTCCAGACCGATTCAGGCACGGATGAGAGCGTACCTCCTAGTGTGCTTGGGATCCGGGTCCCGGATTTATTTTTTCACTCCGGAGGCGGCATTCTGCGCCAGGCGGCTCTTGCGGATGCCGTAGGAAAAGTAAATGACCATGCCGGACACCAGCCATAAAACAAAACGGATCCATGTCATGAGCGGCAAACCCGACATCAGGAACACGCACATGGCGATGCCCAGCAGGGGCACCCAAGGCACGAACGGAACCCTGAATTTGCGTGGACGGTCCGGTTCTCTCCGGCGCAAAATCAAGATTCCGATGCAGACCAGAACGAAAGCGAACAACGTGCCGATATTGGTGAGCTGCACGATTTCGTCAATGTTGGCGATGGCGGAGAAGAAGGCGACGAAGACTCCGGTGAGGATTGTCGTCACGTGGGGCGTTCGGTACTTCGGGTGTATCTTGTGAAACCATGGGCCCAGGAGTCCGTCTCGCGACATGCTCATGAGGATGCGCGGCTGGCCAAGCTGAAACACCAGCAGTACGGCTGTCATGGCGATCACGGCGCCGAAAGAAAGCAGCCCTGCAGCCCAATCCTGCTGGACGTAATGAAGTGCCGCAGCCAGAGGATCGGCCGTCCCGGCGATCTTGGTGAACGGGATCATGCCGGTCAGAATCACTGCAGCCGCAATATAAAGCACGGTGCAGATCACGAGTGATCCGATGATGGCTCTGGGCATATCACGGCCCGGATCCTTGCACTCTTCGGCTGCCGTGGAAACGGCGTCGAAACCGATGTAGGCAAAGAAAATCAGGGAGGCCCCGGTCCAGATGCCGTGAATTCCTCCCGGGAAGAACGGATGCCAGTTGGCCGGCTTCACATAGACTGCGCCCACGCCAATGAAGAACAACAGCGTGATTATTTTCAAAACCACGATCACGTTGTTGAAGCGGGCCGATTCCTTGATGCCGATGACCAGAAGCCAGGTAATAAAGGCTGTGATGAGAACCGACAGGAGGTTGCAGACGATTGGGATTCCGAACAACGTAGGGTGCGACTGGTATGCCTGATAGGCAATGCTCGCTTCCGGGCCGAGAGATAAAACACCATTTTCGGCTACCGCCTTGGCGGCCATCGCCGCGGAACGGTAATCGGAGGCCATCCAGGCGGGAATATTGAGGCCGAGTCCCTGCATCAGCTGGCGGAAGTACGCAGCCCATGAAATTGCCACGGCGATGTTTCCGACCGCGTATTCCAGAATGAGGTCCCAGCCGATGATCCAGGCCACCAGTTCGCCAAGAGTAGCGTAGCTATAGGTGTATGCCGAGCCCGCAATGGGTACCAGGCTGGCAAACTCGGCGTAGCAGAGCGCGCAGAAGCCGCATGCAATCGCCGTCAGCAGGATCGAAACGGTGACGCCGGGGCCGGCGGGCGGCACACCGCTGCCTCCGGAGGTCGCGGAGCCCAGGACCGCGAAGATGCCTGCCCCGATGATGCCGCCGATTCCGAGGGCCATGAGATCGATGGCCGTCAGAGTCTTCTTGAGGCCGTGGGCCTCGTCGCCTCGCTCCTCGAGCAGCTGGTCCAGCGACTTTCTGCGAAATATAGACATGCGGCAAACTCCTTGTGTAAGGCGCCAGTGTACGCTCTTAGCATTTGTGGCCCGGCCGGGCTGCGCTCATCTGGCGATTCTCATGCGCCCGTCCACCACCACCGCTCCCTTTCCAGGCTCCAGCACTTTAATGGGATTGAGGTCCAGATCCCGCAGTTCGGGAACGATCTCGATCAGTGCGGAGACTTTCTGCAGCACCAGGGCCAAAGCTTCCCGATCGCCGGCGGGAGCTCCGCGATAGCCATCCAGCAGAATGCCCGCGCGCAATTTCCCGATCATATCGGCAGCATCGAGATCACTCACAGGCGGCATGCGGAAAACCACATCCTTGATCACTTCCACCAGCACGCCGCCGAGTCCGCATACCAGCATGGGTCCGAAATTCGGATCCACCGTGACGCCGGCAATCGCTTCGATCCCGCCGCGGATTTCACGCTGCAACAGCACGCGCTTCAGTTCGACGCCGATAGACTCCATGCGCTCCTTCATCGTTGCGATGGCCGCGACCACTTCCACGCGCGACTTCAGGCCGAGCATGACACCGCCCACATCACTCTTGTGGATGACCCCTTCAGCCTGAACTTTTGCGACCAGTGGATATCCCAGCCGGTCCGCGACTGAGGGTGCTTCTTCCAGGCTTGCTTCCTCCGCGGCCGCGAACTCAATGCCCGCCATGCGCAGGATGCGGGCCAGGTCGATCGGCTCAAGCCAGACAGGCCCGCTGCTGGAAGCGCGCGCGCGATCAATGACGGCGCGGATCTCGTGTTTTGCCTGGGCTCCGAGAGTCAAGATCGAGCCCTTCGGCCGTTTGCGCCAGGATGAATACCGGTATGCAGCCGAGAGCGCAAGCGCCGCATTTTCCGGGAAGCCGTACAAGGGGATGCGCCCGCGCGGGCCATCGCACACGACCGGGGGCACTCCGCGCGCCGACATAAAGACTCCGAGCACGGGCTTTTCAGCCGGCACGCGCTCGACCGCCTCCTTGATCGCCCGGATCATATCCTCAGGAGAGTGAAGCCTGGGCGGCAAGTAGATCAGGATCAGCGAGTCAATATTGGGATCTGCGGCTGCAATCTCAATGGCACGCGCATATTGCTCCGGCGTTGCGGAAGCGATCATATCGATCGGGTTGGCCAGCCCTGCCTGCATCGGAAGGAATTTACGCAGCGCCTCTTTGGTGGCCGGCGCGTATTCGGGTAAAACCAATCCATGGATCTCGCAGGCGTCGGCAAGCAGAATGCCGGGGCCTCCCGCATTGGTGATGGCTCCCACCCGCTTGCCGGGCGGAAGCGGCTGGCTCGACAGGAAGCGGGTTATGTCCAGGAGCTGCTCCACGGTTCCGGCGCGAATGATCCCCGATTGCTGGAACAGCGCATCTACCGCCACGTCCGAGCTGGCCAACGCGGCGGAGTGGCTCGAAGCGGCGCGCGTCCCGGCCGTGGAGCGTCCTGATTTAAGGGCCACGATCGGTTTCTGGCGCGCGATCTCCGGCGCCATGCGCGCAAACTTGCCGGCCTGGTCGAAGCTTTCCAGGTACAGCATGATGACTTGGGTCTCCGGATCCTCGGACCAATAGGCAAGCAGATCATTGACCGAAATGTCTGCCTTGTTGCCGACGGACACGAATGTTGAGATGCCGACGTTCAGATCCGGAGTGAGATCGAGGATGCCGTAACCGAGCGCGCCGCTCTGGGAGAGAAAGCCGATGGCGCCGGCCGGCGGCCACACCGGTGCGAAATTGGCATTCATGGAGACATCCGGCGCCGTGTTGATGACGCCCATGCAATTGGGTCCGACCATGCGCATGCCCGAAGAGCGTGCCAGCTGCCTCAGGCGCTTTTCCGTCTCACGCCCTTCCGCGGATACTTCACCGAAGCCCGCAGAAATTACGACCACGCTGCGGACGCCGGCGCGCGCGCAATCCTTGATGGCATCTTCGACGGCGGCGGCTGGAACGGCGATGAGGGCCATGTCCACCGGCGCCTGGATCGCGCTGACGGTCGGAAAGGCCGGAATGCCGTCGATTTCCGGCGCCCCCGGGTTCACGGGATACAGCGCGCCCCGGAATTTGCAGCGCTTCAGGCTGGCCAGCAGCGCCGCTCCGATCGTGCCGTGCTTGCGCGAGGCGCCGACAATCGCAATCGCCCGCGGCTTCAGGAACGAGCGGACGCTTTCGGCGGTTGCCACCCGTTCACGCCGCATTTGGGCAGCAACAAACTCCTCCGTGGTATGGGTCGGAAATGAGAAATGAATCACCCCGGACTCCCGGCCGCGCTCGACCTGGAATCCAATGGAGGTAAAGACATCAATCATCCGCTCGTTCTCTTCGAGGACGTCGGCTCGGAATTCCGCGATGCCGTTGCGCCGCGCAATCACGGCCAGGTGCTCCAGGAGCAAAGTCCCCGCCCCTTTCCCCTGGAAGGCATCCGCCACAGCAAGTGCAGCTTCGGCCTGCCTCGGTCCATCCTGCACAGGCAATGCGGAATATCTTCCGACGCCCAGGATGCGCTCCCGCTCTCCTTCGCGGAAAGCAGCGATCAGGGCTGCTTCCTTATCGAAATCCAAGTCGGTAAACTGTGCCAGCTCGGCTTCGGTCAGCCATTGTTTGAAGTGGAAAAAGCGAAAATACACAGACCGCGGGCTCAGCTGGTTGAAGAGATCGAGCAGGCATTGCCGGTCGTCGCTGCGCAGGGCGCGGATATAAATTGATCTGCCGTCGCGTAAGATTGCTTCCACCAGATATTCGCGCGCATCCGGATCCATAATGGCCACTCCTGACTACTTACAAGGCTTGAAGTTTAGCGTATTTCTCCAGAAGGGTCTTTCTGCCGACGCGGCTGAAAGTAATCGTCAGCTTAACATCATTTCCGACACGCTCGCGGTTCAGAATAATCCCGTCTCCAAATTGCGGGTGACGCACGCGCATTCCCGCCATGAGCAGAGATTTGCCCGCGCCGCCGCCGCCGCACTTGACAGGACTTTGCTTCTGAGCGGCCGCGCTCTGCTTTTGAACATACGCGCGCAGTTCCGCAATTGACTTCGGCACACTGCCGCTGCTCACCTCAGTGGTTTCTTCCTCGGCATCGTCTTCGTCTTCATCCTCTTTCCAGTCCGGATAGTCGCCATCCTCCTCGAACACAAAACCTGCCTTGGTTTCGAGCCCTTCCGCCAGATCATCCGGGACTTCCTTCAGGAAGCGGGATGGCAGGGAGGGCATGCCTGCATCCGGGCCGAAGTTGCGGCGGAACGGGGTCCACGTCAGGTAAAGCTTGCGCCGGGCGCGCGTCATGCCCACATAGCAGAGGCGTCGTTCCTCCTCCAAATCCTCTTTTGTATCCCGCGACTGGAAGTGAGGGAACAGTCCCTCTTCAAGGCCGGCCAGGAGCACGACATCGAACTCGAGCCCCTTGGCGCTGTGCACAGTGAGAAGACCGACGCGGGCATTCGGGTCGAATCGGTCGAGTTCGGAAGACAGGGACGCGCGGTCCAGGAACTCGAAAATCGTCTCCCCCCGTTCTTCGGACTCACACGCGGCGCGCATCAATTCCTCGACGTTGGCGATCCGGTCTTCAGCTTCCTGAGGGGTTTCGCGCTCGGCGAGCATTTTCATATAACCCGTCTGCTCGACGATCTCCTTCAGCAGATCCCCGGGCGGAGTGGCTTCGGTTTTGGCCATCCACCCGTCCAGCAATTCCTGGAAACGTGCAAGCGCGCGGTGAGCGCGGCCCGCGCGTTGAGGATCCTGCGCCAGCTCGCGTAGCACCTGTGAAATCGGCACTCCGCGATCGACCGCCGCCGAGGTCAATTGGTCGATCGTAGTTCCGCCGATGCCCCGTGGGGGTGTGCTGATGATGCGCAGCAGCGCCACATCATCCTCGGGATTGTAAATGACGCGCAGGTAAGCCAGCATGTCTTTGACTTCCATCCGGCTGAAGAAGCCGACGCTTCCCACTACCACATAAGGGATCCCGCGCTGCATGAGGACGTCTTCAAAATTGCGGGACAACGCGTTGGTCCGGTACAGGACGGCAATGTGATCCTCCGGATTTTGACGCAGTGTGTCCTGGATCCGGGCGACAATCCATTCCGCTTCCGCGCGCGCCGAAGGGCTGCGATGGCAGGTTGCCACATCGCCACGCTCATTCTTGGTCCAGAGGACCTTGCCCTTGCGCTCGGTATTGTTCGCCACGACGGCGCCGGCGACATCCAGGATGGTTTGCGTCGAGCGATAGTTCTGCTCGAGCTTGATGATCCTGGCGCCGGGAAAGTCCCTTTCGAAGTTCAGGATGTTCTGGATGTTGGCGCCCCGGAATTTGTAGATCGACTGGTCCTCGTCCCCAACGACAAAAACATTCTTGTGCTTCGCGGTCAGCAGATGGAGCAGATCGTACTGGGGTCGGTTGGTGTCCTGGTACTCATCCACCAGGATGTAGCGATACCAGTCGCTGTAGAAGTCGCGCACATCAGCAAAACGCTCCAGCAGTTCGGTTGTTTTCAGCAACAGATCATCGAAATCCAGGGCGTTCGACAGGCGCAAACGCCCGTCGTAGACCTCATAGAGGTGCTGCACATCGGCGGCGGTCGCAGAAGGAAAACGCTGCGCAAACGCAGCCGCCGGGACATTGTGATTCTTGGCGTAGCTGATTCGGCTGAGGATTTCACGGGGCGCAAACCCCTTCTCCGGAAGATGTTCATCTTCCAGGATCCGCTTCATCAGCCGTCTCTGGTCATCGGTGTCATAGATCGAGAAATCACGCTTGTAACCGAGGCGCTGAATCTCTCGTCGCAGCACGCGCACGCAAAAGGAGTGGAAGGTGGTAATGAGGGGTTCTGCAGTCCGGGCTTGATCCAGCAAGGCGTGAATGCGCTCGCGCATTTCCTGCGCAGCCTTGTTCGTAAACGTTACCGCCAGGATGTTTTCGGGGCGTGCAGCCCCGTTGCGGATCAGGTAGGCGATGCGGTAGGTGATGACCCGGGTCTTGCCGCTACCGGCCCCGGCTAAGACCAGAGCGGGTCCGCGCCCATGTTCGACCGCGAGGCGCTGCTGGGGATTCAAGGCAGCCAAGATATCCATGCAGTGACAATCCTAACAGAAGTGGAGGCGGCCTGCCAGCAAAGCAAAACCCTAGATCCGGCAATAACTTCCAGCAAGTTTCGCCCCGAATCGAGGGCGAATGAAAATGAAGTTCCTACTATACTCCGGGCGCAGTTCGGCACGAAGAAAAATGCTGGCTCGAAAGTCCCTGTCCATTCGTGTCATTCGTGGATGCTCTAAAAAGACCAATGATTTTTGGGCGCCGTATTTGGCCGTTGGGCTGCTCGTGATAGACTGAGGCCGGCGGGCGTGGTCGGCGCCCGCTTGTTGTTGGAGGCCCCGGCCTCAGAGGAGCAATCATAATGAATATTTATCGCGAAGAAACCAAAAGATCGGCTGCAGGAGAGGCGGAAAACCCGGCCAGCGGAGCGCTGCCTGCGCGCACCCTGGAACGCATCATCGGGAAGCCCGCGGCTGCCTGGAAAGTTCAGGATCTCATCGAGCTTTTCCGCTCCAGGTGTATCCGCCTCATCAGCCTGATGCACGTAGGAGGAGACGGTTGGCTGAAAACTCTGGATTTTGTGCCGCGCGATCTGGAGCATCTGCAGGACATTCTTGAAGGTGGAGAGCGGGCCGATGGTTCGAGCCTTTTTGCCGGCAAAGGCATTCGGGCAGAAGCTTCCGACATGCTCTTGCGTCCCCTTGTCGAGAGCGCGTTCCTGGACCCCTTTTCTCCCTGCCCGACTCTTGTCCTGATGTGCCGGCACATCGGCCGTGACGGCCGGCCTCTGCCGGAGTCGCCCGACGCCATTCTCCGGCGCGGCTACGACCGACTGCGCGAGCTTACGGGTGTCGATCTCTGGGCCCTCGGTGAAGTGGAGTACTTCCTGGGCAAGCATGCCGCGGAGAGCGATATCTATGGCGCCGACGAGCGCGGCTATCATGCCAGTTCCCCGTTCGTTTTCGGCCAGACGCTGCGGCGGCAGGCGCTCCTCACCCTTGCCGAAATCGGCGTTCCGGTGAAATATGGCCACAGCGAAGTGGGCTACATTGCCCGGAGTGAAGCCGATGACATGATCTGGGAACAGCATGAAGTGGAGTTGGCGCTGACTCCTTTGCCGCAGGCCGCCGACAGCGTGGCCCTGACCCAGTGGGTGTTGCGTAATCTGGTACATCAGCACGGAATGCGCTGCAGTTTCGATCCGATCCTCCGCAAAGGTCACGCCGGATCGGGCCTGCATTTTCACTTCTCGCCTGTGGTTGACGGGAAGCATGCCGGGCGCGCCTCCGATGGTGTGCAGCTGAGCTTGCCCGGACAATGGCTCGTTGCCGGCCTGGTGCTTTACGGCAGCACTCTCATGGCGTTTGGCAATCGCCATCCCGGATCTTTTGTCCGGCTGAGCCAGGCCAAAGAGGCGCCCACCGCTGTTACTTGGGGTGCATTTGATCGGCACGCGCTGGTCCGCCTCCCACTTACGGCCAAGACGGCGGAGGGCCGTGTTGTCAGCCCTCCCACCATCGAGTTTCGCCTGCCGGACGGCTCGGCTCATCCCCATCTGCTTCTTGCGGGTGTGGCGCAGGCGATGCTGGCGGGGCGATCAACTCCCGAACTCGAGGTTTTGCTCGCGCGCACGGCGTCATCCAAGGTCAAAACGAAATCCGGATCGGCAACCGAGAGTAGCCGGCTGCCGGCCTCTTTCCGCGAGATCGCGGATTTGCTTGCCTCCCATCGCGCAGTCTGGGAGGAAGGAAATGTCTTTCCGTCTAGTTTGATCGACCAGTTTTTGACCGTCCTGCGGTCGTAGCGCAGGTTTGTAAAGCTGCCGCGGGGAATACGAATCGACACAGCCGCATCCTCTGCTTCAAACATAGAGCCTGGAAGGGCGGGCTGAAGCCCGCCGGCACTGGATGAGGGATTATGGATTGCGGAAAACCGCGGCATGATCTTATGTCCAGTGCCCGCGGGCTTTAGCCCGCATATTGGCATACCCCAGTCATTTATCAGGTAATTCGAGCAGCAGATCCTGTTCCAGCGTTGTGTTTCTCTACACCGCCTTACGAACGCCTCACAATCGCGTTGGCGGAAGATTGAATCCTCGTGCTAAAATAAAGGCAATTTATTTAGCAAATTAGCGGAATGAGGGCCGGCCGGGACTGGTAAAATAGTCACGGCACACTGATTTCAAAAGAGTTAAATGTTTCGCTGAGATGACTATACAGGGGAGCAGCTGTGCCTTCAGTGCGGTATCCATTTCCGTGAAAAATGCGTGATGCGGAAGCTGCTCGACCGCCCGTGCCTGTACCAGCGCCAGAGAGAACGCGGGACCAGCCAAAACCAATCGCCTGAGGCAAGCCCGAACAAAGACTGACGACTGGCGAGTCCCCCGAATCCCTTGCCATACGCCGCTCCGCCAATCTCAGCGCTCGCTGCTCCGAAAAAACCGACTTCCGACCTCCGACTTCCGACCTCCGCAAAAGCAAGGCGGCTCGGCTGTGTCTGCCTCCAGAAAAAGCACGTGCCCGGCCAGTAGGCCCCGGCCGCCGGACGGGGCTTGGAGTGCCGATGCTCACGGAGCGCCGTCTGGCAGCCGGCGCCCACGGTAAACCCCGGCCGCCGGACGGGGCTCGGGATCTAATAGTTCTGAGGCTCGCGCGCCGTGGTAGACGCGCACGTGCCCGTCCACATACAGGAACCCGGCCGCTTCCGGTTCCTGTTCCATCCATTCCTGCGACAGCGTCTGGCCCCATTCGTACACCGCCTTCGGCTGAGCCAGCATCTTCACTTTTTCCCGCAAGGTGCGCACTTCGGGTATGCGATCCAAGCCCAGCAGTTTGCCCCACTCTCCGGCTGGATGATACTGCAGCTGTTCGATAGTCTTGATCCGGGCCAGCGCCATATAGCCCAGCAGCAAAAATACCTGGATCAGACTGTAGAAGCCTTTAGTTAACTGGAAGCAAGTGCGGGCGTGCCGCAGCAGACCGTTGGCCAACAGGGCCGGTAGCGCCCACAGTACCGCATGTGGTGAAGAAATTCAGCCGAGCCATAAACAATTGTATTGCCGTGTCTTACCATAGACGCCGCTAACGCTGGCCGCGACGCTTGACAGGTAGCCGATAATCCCGGATGCTACGAATCTTAACCGCATTCGGAGGCACATGAAGGCCCTGTTGCAGCCATGGCAGTTGTTGCTCCTTATCCTGGCCGGCTGGATCAATCGCCGACAACAGGACGCCATCGAGTACCTCCTGACGGAGAATCGGGTACTCAGAGCAAAGCTCGGCAAGAAGCGAATACTCCTCAACGATGACGAGCGGCGACGCTTGGCGGTGAAAGGGAAAATCCTCGGGCGCCAGATGCTTGAGCAGTCAGCCACGATCGTGACTCCCGAGACGATCCTGCGATAGCATCGGGAACTCGTGGCCACACACTGGCATCATGAGGCCTGAAAGGCCGGCACATCCAATTCAATCACTGGATTTTCGTGCCGCACCTTCGGCGCTTATGCGCATTTTCTCCCCCTCAACCCCGGCCTCACGGCTATGGCAACGAAATGCCGGTGAAGGTCATGCCACAGCACGCTTGGAAGTGATTTGTTGGATCACGGCAGCAACGGGAACCAATGGCTTCTCATGAGCACCGTTTCCCATAATGATAATGTGATAACCACATGTACATTTCTAGTTATTACCATATCACATTGGACCCAATCCTGACAATTTTCGTGATGGGGTAAAGGCCTCAAAACCTCAGAAACCGGCGTATTTTGCGTTTTGAGCAAATTCTTGAAACTCAGAACAGCGGTATCATTGTGATAGAGTATGAACATGATGAGAAATGGAACTCTTGTGAAACGTGCAGGTTACCGGCAGCTTCACCGGCATTTCGTTGCCATAGCCTCACGGCCGGGGCTACCCCAGTGCCGCGTCTTCGACGCTGAATCCGTCAGGGTGCCTCAGTCCCCAATTCCCGGATCAATTTCGGAATCCGGGTTAAAGAAAAAGGGCCCCGATGAAGCTGGGGCCCCTGGAAAAGGTTTCGCCTCTCAGACTAGAAGATGAACTTCAGGGCGAACTGAATATTTCTGCGCTCGCCCGCGGCACCTTTGAGCGCAGGAATGTAATCTGTCCCCGAAATATCCGCCGAGGCGGTATCCGCGTAAAGATTGGCGTGATTGAAAAGGTTGTAGGCCTCGGCGCGGAACTGCAGGCTGAGCCCTTCCTTCTTCAACTTGAAGTTCTTGTAGAGCCCCATAATCACATTCCAGTTGCCGGGTCCCCAGAATGAGTTACGTCTGCTCATATTGCTCGGATAGGGACCGAAATCCGCAGTCCCTGAAATGGTGTTGTAATAGGCATTGTCACCGGTTCCCGCCGCCTGTGATGTGAGGTCAATGAATTTGAACTGGTTGGGAAGGCCGGCAATCGCCGTAGGATTCCCCGAACCTGTCAGCGAGAGTGATGCACCATTTACGACAATCATGCGGTTACACATATAGTAGCCATTCGTGCAATCGAAAATGGTGAACGGCGTGCCCGTGTGCGCCGTTATGATAGGCACCACGTTCCAGCCGTCCAGAACCTGGTTCACAAATCCTGTCGTTTTCCTGGCATAGGGGAGACTCCAGATGCCGCTGAGGGCGACTCGATGCCGCACATCAAAGTCGGCGTTGCCCTTGTCCAGATTCGGATTTTTAGGGTCGAGCACTCCCAGGTTGAAGCTATTGTTATCCTCACTGAATGTCGTACTGAGGTTGTCGATCGTATGCGACCAGGTCCAGTTAAACCCAAGCTGCAATCCCTGATGGAACAGGTCCTGACTCCGGATCTCGGCCACCATGGCGTGGTAGTTGGAGAAGCCATCGGCGGTACGATAATTGATAACCGCGTACTGAGGATTTTCGTAGCTAAAGCCCGTCATGTGGAAATTCACGTCCCCTGAACCGGGTAGGTTCGCACGATCGATCGAGTATAGCCCCACACCCTTCGACGCGGTGTACTCCAGGCTGACGACCGTGTTCTTGGCAATCTCGTGCTCCAGAGCCAAGCTCCAGAAATGAGCATAGGCCGCCTTGATGTTCTCGTTGACCGCGCGCAAGCTGACTTTTGGCAGGACTTTGGTTCCAACCGAACCCGCTAACGGTCCCGCGTTGTTGTTGGTCACGGGCAGGCTCCCGCCGACATCAGCGGGCCCGAGTTGCAGCACCGCATAGTTGGGCGGATTCTGGATCACATTAAAGGTCACATTGCCGAAGTTCCTCTCATAGCTGATCCCGTATCCGGCACGGAGGCTCGTTTTGCCGGTTCCGGTGAGGTCCCAGGCAAAACCGACGCGCGGCGCAAAATTATTAAGGTCCTTGGCCCAGAGTCCTCCGTTCGGGCTTTTAGGAGCCAGGAGCACCTTGCCATTTTTGATCTGTTCATCAAAAGTGGCGCCGCTGCCAAGGTAGAAGTTCGAGTCCTTGAGTGGGTCCTTATTGTGCTGAACTCCGAAGTACTCCCAACGCAGACCCAGGTTGAGCGTGAATCTTGGTTTGACGCGCCAGGAATCCTGGCCGTAAAACGCGAAATCGCTGTACCGGTTGCTACGCGTGAAATCGGGAGGGCCTACCGGCAGGGTGACCGTGTCGCCCGGGAACTTCCCCTGCGGATAGACTGCCGCCTGGAACGAGGACAACTGACCGTTCAGGAAATTATCCATTCCCTGCTTCAAGCTGCTTCCCAATTGCTCCACTGCTTCCTGATACGCACCGAACGCCCGGTTGTCACGGAGGTAGATATAGTTACCGCCGAAGCGCAGCGTGTGAGATCCCTTCACCCAGCTGAGATCCTCGTAAAGTTGGCCCAGATTCTGAGGCCCGCCGAATGGTATGGCACTGCCGGGGGTGTATGGCAGATATCCTGGTAGCGCCACATTCCGCCCAAGGATCTTCGAGACGGTGTTGCTGGCGGCCAGGTAAAGAGACGGTGATGCCGGATTGTCGCCCAGTGGCTGCAAATCATTCAGCCTGTTAAACACGATCTTGGACTGCGACACCAGCCGCGGCGAGAAGGTGTGCGTGACCGACAAAAGCATGTTGTTGTTGCGAATCGACTCTCCGGAATCAAAGCCCTGGTAAGGGCTGTTGGCATTGGTCCCTACGAAATAGTTCAAATTCTGAAGCGCGTAGCGGCCGTAAATCGTCGTTTTGTCGCTGAGGTTGTAGTCGACCCGCGAGACACTCTGGTACTGGTTTTGCGGATTTCCGCCACCGGCATCCGCAGGCACCGGATAGTTCACGGTAGCCCAAACTGGCGTGGTCCCGGCGAGGTTAGCGCAAGGGCCTGTGGCATTGCAGAGATTCGGAATCATGTTCTTGGTGTAAATGATTCCGTTGGGCTGAACTTTCAGCGTGCCGAAGGCTGAGAAAAAGTTCTGTGTTGCCGGCGCCGCCGCTGCGATCAGCTGAGACGTCGGTACGAGCGCGGTCAACGTGGACGCGCTGCGGACGCGGAACCATTCGGTGTTGTTGAAGAAGAACAGCTTGTCCTTGATCGCAGGTCCACCGACGGAGAATCCGAACTGATTCCGCGCAAATATGCCTCGATCGATCCCTTGAGCGTTATTGTCGAAGCCATTGGATGCAAGCTTGGAGACGCGATTAAATTCGTAAGCCGAGCCGTGGAACTGATTCGTGCCCGACTTCGTGGCCACGTTCACAACGCCGCCACTCGCGCGTCCATACTCTGCGGTGAAGCTGCTGGAAACAACGCTGAACTCCTGAACGGAATCCAAAGGGACACTCTGTCCGACAGTTGCGGTGAATGTGTCGTTGTTATCCGAACCGTCCAGCAATATGTTGGTGCTGGCGGAACGCTGACCGTTAAGAGCGTAGCCAGTGCCGCGGGTAGAATCTCGAGGGTCTCCCGGAGACGCATTGCCCGCAATGGCGACCAGGTCATACGGGTTGCGTGTCAAAGTCGGGAGTTCAAGTATCTGCTTGGTGCTGATTACGTTCGCAATTGTCTGCGATTCAACGTTCACCTGCATAGCTGTGTCACTGACCACCACGGTGGTTGGAGCCGCCCCAACCGTAAGAGAGAAGTCGGCATTCACTGTGCCTCCGACCGTCACTGAAATCTGCTTCTTCGCAGTATTGAAGCCCGTCATCACAACCGATACCTCATAGGTTGCGGGCTGCAAGTTAGTGACCACGTAACTTCCATCACCGCTAGTGGTCGTTGTGCGCGGCGCGTTCGTTGCCACATTGCGCACTGTGATGGCCGCGCTTGGAACTACCGCACCGCTCTGATCTTTCACGGTGCCGGTGATCCGGCCGGTCTCCTGCTGTGCCACGAGACTGCTGCCCAGCAGCAACACCACGACCAGCGCAGCCAAACCGCGCTGCACCATCGGGGCTATCTTTTTAGCCAATTCCATTTGGATTTCCTCCTTATTAGGATTCGTTGAACAATCAATTCGAGAAGTGAATCGAATCCATCAAGGGTGCGATCTGCGAACCCTCTAAAATGTGTTCTTCTCCATGAACGACTTGAAATAAAGCAAGAACTGACCCAGTAACTGGAAACAGGCAATAATTTGTCCTATAAACCTATATTTTATTATAGAATACAAGGTATTCTACCGTGTAGGTAGCGCACAGGAATCATACTATGTTTTTTGCATTATTCAAGTTTATAGATAAAGCATCCAATTATTTGGATTTAAGGGATTTCCTCGCAGCATTTGCGTCGCCTTGGAACTTGAAGCCAGTCCCCGGCTGGCGGGAGATCGCAATAGAAGCCTCTAAGGGTTCGCGCAAGAATAAGTTGGCATTTTGGCGCGAGCGCCGGGCGGGCAGATGCAAGGCGCCGCGCCCCGCAGGGTTGCGGCCCCCCAGGGCGAGGAACACTGGAGCAGATCTCGGCACGGTGGCCATAATGTTATACTTATGTCAACTTCGCCAGTCTTCTGCGACTGCTCCAGAGCCAGTCGGGCCCAGAGTCGATCACAAACGGGACTTTACACCCAAATGATGTTGCCGGATAGGGAATCTTCACACACGTCTCCTACCAGCGTGGCGGATTGATCAGCTCACGAAAAATTGAGCCTGTCGATCTCACGCTCCGGGAGTGCGCGGGCAATCGGCGGCGGTCTGGAAGGCAGGCCGAGACAGTCAAGGATTTTGCGGATAGCTTCAGGCGGAGGTTGGATCGCTGCAATAATCCGCATGCGGCCGCCGCAACAGGGGCATGCTAAAACATCAATCGAAAAAACGCGCCTCATAAGTTCGGACAAGGAATAATTCCGGGGCCGGCAAGCGCGTTTCTTCGGTAGATTTTCGGTATTGGGAGAGAGAAGCTGCTTTCTTGCCGGACAATTGGGGTGAGTCAGGTGATCGGAGATATCTGATTCCGGGATGACAAGAGGCCTCCAGAAATGGGATAATGTCCATTTTCCCTCCATTGAGATCAAAGCCACCAAGGCCTCAAGACACCAAGCCCCAAAAAAGCTTGGTGCCTTCGTGCCTTGGTGGTGAACCGACCAGGGCTTCAGGCGACTTATCTCTGACGCGCCTTTGACTGAACGCTCGCTTAGTGCTATTCGCGACGGATATCGTGTTCCCTTGTCGGCGTCGCTGAGATTACGTGCGCTCCGCGTCATCCGGAGATCGTGCGCATGGGTCGCTACCTGTTCCCTCAAGTTGATTGCATTCCGCACGATTACAGATTATCCTGCTCTCGCTGACTTCCTATCTTCTCCACAGGGAGGGTGCCCAGTGCCGGCCGGTGGCGATACGCTCCGTCATTATGAGATCCTCAAGTCCCTTGGCAAGGGGGGTATGGGAGAGGTGTTTCTTGCCGAGGATAAGGTGCTGGAACGCAAAGTCGCCATCAA
>Ga0315284_10007444_pt1 | contig 15645 bp, 16 predicted proteins | sample YL17G09_16_MG_FD_203696 | JGI IMG/M metagenome (GOLD analysis project Ga0315284, IMG submission 203696) | Sediment microbial communities from Yellowstone Lake, YNP, Wyoming, USA - YL17G09_16 | ecosystem: Environmental > Aquatic > Freshwater > Lake > Sediment | place: USA: Wyoming | collected... | reverse complement strand
AAAAGCCCGTCTCCTGGACCGCAAGCAAGATTAAAATTGGAAGAACCACGGCCCCGACCAGGAATACCGTTTGAGATTTGGTCTTCTTCAAAAGCTGCATGAAACCGACGAGGAGTGCACAGAAGACAATGCCGGCAATTACCAAGGATGTCATGTTCTGCGACAATACCTCCCCCGTCGAAATGTTCCAACCGGCGTCGCGTTCCGGATAATTCAATGTGCAGTAGCCATAGGTGAATGCCATCGGTAGACGGAAGAGGAGATTCAATATTGAGGGCGGCACATCCGATGATGCTTTTGGCAGTACGCTAGAGAGCTCCATCATGTTGTAATACATCCGGATTATGAGTGGTACTGTCGCCAGAGACACCAAAGCCAGCTTGAGGGTAATCCTTCTCTGTCGCACGATATGGTAGATAATACCGAACAGCAAAATCGCCACGAACATCGGGCGTGCCTGAAGTCCAAAGTAGGCTGAGAACGCTAAGAGCAGTGTATTGGGCCAACTATCATTCTTAATGAAAAGCAGAAGCGCATACAAAAAAAGGATTCCCGCGAATACGAAAATGGCGTTGGGTCTGGCTTCTGTAGCGAATTCAATCAGATACGGTGATAACGCCGCTAACCAGGCTGCAAGTGTTGCTGTTCTGGAGTCGAAGCAGTGCTTTGCAACCATCCAAATCAGGACAATGCTCCCCAAGCTGAATATTAGGCTATGCAATCTCATTGCCCACGGCTCTCCGAGTAACAAATATCCGATTCTGGCAAACAGTGTGTTGACATCCAGAGGATAATACGAGTTGTGAGTCTCATAATTGACAACCGAAAACCGATATTGTGCAAACTCATCCCCGAACAGATCGTCGGTGAGGGTGACAGAATACAGGAGACCAGCGGCCATGAGCGGCAACACCAGACTGAGCATGATCTGTCTCCATCGCGACATGCCGTGCAGAATATTATTGTCACCTGTTTTCCTTGTCATCGTTGTATCCTCGGAACTCTCCACATGAACTAACGGCATGTTAACATTCCTCGATGATAGCATCATTTTTCTCCAAAAATTCCATTTGAAACGACGTCCCGCAGGGTGCTGGCTACAACAGTGAAGGAGCTTCTTTGCAGATGGCTCCACAATTACTTTCAGGAAAGGCCCAGCAGATCAGGAGGGCAGCTTACGGCTTTGGCGACGAGGCAGGTTCTTTTGTGGGTGGACCTCACCGGCCAAATCTGTCGCCCCCTGGGTTCCAAACTCTTGAGTTCGCACTGATCGACCTTTTTGATAACGGTGCGGATGTATGGACTTAATTTCTGCGCGTTTTCGTCTGAGAAATGACCTTATTAGACCGATGATATTGTTCTGGTCTTCGCTGGTAAGGTCGAAATAACATGGCAGTCTTACAATTCGAGAAGACATCTGTTCTGTAACCGTCAACCTTTCTTTTACCGAACTGAAACGCATGCCCATTGGAGACAGATGTAAAGGTATATAATGAAAGACGCTGTGGACTCCATGTTTCTTTAAGAAGCCAATGAGTTCATCTCGCACCCCTTCGCTTGGAAGGATGAGATAAAACATATGCGCATTATGGCCGCACTCGTTCGGAACAAAAGGTAAGCGTAAAAATCCTTCTTCCTGTAATTGAAGTAACGAATCATAATACGTTCGCCAAATGAACCTACGTCTATTGTTGATGGTATCTGCCTCCTCTATCTGGGCATAAAGAAAAGCAGCCACTAACTCAGAAGGCAGATAACTGGACCCAATGTCAACCCAGGTATACTTGTCGACTTCGCCTCGAAAGAACTTCGAACGGTTTGTCCCCTTTTCACGGATGATTTCGGCTCTTTCTAAGAAACGTTCATCATTAATAACTAGTGCTCCTCCTTCACCAGAAATATAATTTTTTGTCTCGTGAAAACTGTAGCAACCCAGATGCCCGATCGTGCCAAGGTATCGTCCTTTGTAGGTTGCATTAACACCCTGCGCGGCGTCCTCGATGACGAGCAGATTGTGCTCTTTGGCAATCGCCAGGATGGTATCCATCTCGCAGCCCACACTAGCATAATGAACGGGAACAATCGCCTTTGTCTTTTCCGTGATCGCTTCCTCAATGAGGCACTCATTCAGATTCAACGTATCTTCACGTATGTCGACAAATCTCAATGAAGCTCCCCGCAGGGCGAAGGCATTGGCCGTCGAAACGAACGTATACGAGGGTAGAATCACTTCATCGCCCGGCTGAATATCAGCGAGAATGGCCGCCATCTCCAGTGCGGCCGTACACGAATGCGTCAAACGGACTTTTTTCGCGATGAAATGCTCCTCCATCCAAGCCTCACACTTCTTAGTAAATGCCCCATTACCCGCTAGATGTCCCAATTGAACTGCCTGAGCAATGTAGTAAAGCTCTTTCCCAACAATGAAGGGACGATTAAAAGGAATTGTAATCATAATGGTTTTTAGAATGTATGTTCTAAGGCATATGTCAACGGCATTGTATCTTGAACATGAAACTGAAGTATATAGCTATAAATCCTGTCGTACTTTAGTAATTCCTTTGACATCTCAAAAGTACGAAAAATATATTATGCTTCCTTCCAATAATGAAAAATACCAAACTTTGTTTTATGTTGATACCCATACTTCTCATATAATCTACATGCCGACACGTTCCTTGCCTGTGTTGCGACCTGTATAACTTTGTACTCGTTTTCATGGCACCAAGCTTCTGCATTCCTCAATAATAATGAAGCAATTCCTTTTCTCCGATAATCCCAACTTACAGCAATCAAACCAATTTTACCGCTCATTTCTTCTTGATAAGCTACTGTGACAAATCCAACTGGAAGCGATCCATCATATGCCACAAATACTGCATCTGCTAAATCACCCTGAATGGATCTTTCCAGCCAACTTTGGTACAACTGCTTGAAATATGGTCGGAAATTTGCATCTAAGTTGAAACGGGAAAAAGTACCACTTGTCCATGCAAGCGCTAATAGCTCAGAAGTTATGGACCCTTTATACTTTTCAATCCTCTGAGATGCACTCAAGGGTACACTGCAGACTCTCTTTTCGAAGATAACTTTCTCGTCCATTAGAGGCGCAAGACGACTAATCTGTTCAATTTCATCCTTTGTTGGATTTTCAATCTGAATGCAAACAACCCTAAACGAACTCTCATCTAACGCCTTCTGAATTTCTCCTAAGCTATTGAAAGAATCAATTTCAAGTCTCCCAATTGGAAATTTAAAGAAGTCAGTATCCCACTTCAACAATTCAATTTGCTTCATCAATGTTCTCCATGGCATCGATGATATAAGTTGGACGCCTTTTCGTTTGATCAAAGGCCTTGCCCAAATAGATCCCCAAAATACCAATCAAGAAGATTATAACTCCACCTATAAACCAAATTGATAAGATAAGAGAAGCATAGCCGCTTACAACAATACCGCCAATTAAGTAACGATATAGATATGTTAAACCAACCAGAATAGTTAATAAGCATACCGACATGCCAACCTTAACTGTTAACCGAAGAGGTTTGTCAGAAAACGCTATCATGTTGTTTACTGCCAAATAAAGGAGTTTTCGCAGTGAATAGGAAGATCTACCTGTACTTCGCTCTGCATGTTCAACCTCTATTGCAGTACTTTTAAATCCGACCCATTGTGCCATGGTAGGAAAATACCGCACATAGTCACGCATTGAAAGAACCGCGCGGATCACGTTATCACTATAAACACCGAAATTAGCAATAGCAGCATCCTGGTGAGAATCTGTCATATAGCTAAACACTTTATAGAACAAGCAAGATGACAGTCGTTTTAGAAAATGGTCTTTTCTTACTTTTCGTTGAGCAAACACAATATCATATCCCTCTTGGGCTTTTTGATATAGCTTGCATATTTCCTCCGGCTGATCCTGCAGATCACAGTCCATTACAACAATCCATTTACCTCCTGCATGCTCCAATCCCGCTGTAATCGCATAGTGTTGACCAAAATTCCGCGAAAGACGAATCCCCTTCACTCTCTCGTCTCGTTTGCACTCCTCGCATATTCTCTCCCAACTGTCATCAGGCGAACAATCGAACACAAGAATTATTTCATAATCCTGAGTGATTTCCCTCAAACTCTTATGAAGGCGATTACAGAGTTCAGAAATAAGCTCTGGAGCACCGTAAACTGGAATGACTACGGACAAATGTGTCTCACGAATACTGCTCATGCTCATATCTATGTCGGCAATTATGGCAAAACCTCTACTGAATTAGTTTCTTGAAAGATTATTGCCAAGCAGGATTTTATAGCACTTGACAACCTTATCAACATAGCCCTAATCCGACCGCTCCTCTTTCTGAATCATCCAAGAACATCATCAAATCACACTATTTCCGCTCCGCCCCGCCACAACGGATGGACATCGTGTGTACGCCCGCAGCGGTATTTGCCGCTGCCTCAGTTTCTCAGAGCCGGTGTGATGCCGGGTTTCGCTGCGATTGAAGAGACTCTGAATATGACAGACCGGATTCGATTGAACAAAGGACCAGTCTCAACCAATTTGTAGGTTCCATAGGACGTCAAGTACACAACGGCCGTCGAGATGCACAACAGCCAAATCCCACCCATGAATCCGAACTGATTCCCGAAGTAGTGCCGCATCACGCCAAGGACCAGTACGTGTGAAAGGTAGACCGAGTATGAGATGTCACCTAAGTGGCCTATCACTTTATATATCCGATTCTCTACACCTCTCTGGCCCAAACACAGCGCGGACGTAACGAGACAGCATGCTGACAGAAACCGGGACGCCTTCCCAATCGGTGTGAATAGGAGCACTAGAGAGACAGCAAAGAGGGTCAGGCCGACGGTATTGCTCCGCTTTGGGAAAAATTTGCCCGTAACGTAAAAATACCCAACGACCACACCTGCGGAGAACTCCACCAATCTGGGCGATGATAACACAGAGGAGTAAGGCCAACTCTTGTCCCAAAGAAATGGCGTCACCGTGAGGAAAAAGATGGTGGCCGCAAACTTCCACCGGCCAAACACATATATGCATATAGCAAGAACCGAGTAAAACAACATCTCAAAGTTCAGGCTCCAGCCTACCGTCAATAAAGGATATATACCCAGTCCCGAAGGATTCTCATGAACAATGAAGAAAAGAGATTTTAGCAGGGAGGCAACGTTCCATTTGGTAAAGGCAAATTCGTTTATATATATTGAAGAAAGGCCAACCAAGGCAAAAGTATAAAACCAATATGCTGGCACGATCCTCAGTAGCCTTCTGGTGAAGTACTCTCCCGCACTCTGTTCCCTATTGTGCAGGGTATAATACATGACAAATCCGCTCACAACGAAGAAGATGTCTACTCCGAAAGCACCAGAGCGGGAAAAGAAGAATCCCAATGGATTGCTTGATCGTAAGTGGAAAAAGATTGGCATGGAGTGGTGATAAACGACCATCCAGGATGCAACTGCTCGTAGCACTTGTATGTAGTAAACCTTCGTATTTTCCATAAGGTTCTAAGGTGCTCCTGCCCCGATGCTCATGTTGTGTATGCCATGTCATCGCAGCGTTCCCATCTCCGCTGCCGTGGCACACACTTTGTCCGCCGTGCCTAACAAGATGGGAGTGCATCAACACATAGTCGTAGTCAACCGCAGGGCCTCCGGCAAGCCATGAAGGTGAGATCCAGCTCTTGATGACGCACATGAGACTTTTGGCAAGGGCATTTCACATGGTAGGCGAACAGAGCCAACATAAAGGCAAACGCGATGCCGTGCGGCGTCAGAATATATCCAATCGTGGGTGCAGATATGCCGTTGATGAGGTATACAACTGTGGCAACACAACAGCCCAAGGACCCATCGGCACGTTTTTTCACACTTGCCCAGAGATCACGCAGGATTACTAAACATCCGAAAAACAAAACACCAACGCCTAATATGCCGCAACTCAGCAACGCTTCAATATATGAATTGTGACTGCTCAACTGGAAGCTATATTCCCTGGTAGCTACATTGAGACCATAACCCAGAAAAGGACGTTTAGTGAACAAGTCCCAACCAATTTCCCAGATACCTATGCGATGTTCAAGGTTGAGTACCCCTTCCGTCGATTTTCCTCCCAGAATAACCCCGAGCAAGCTATCCCAACCTATTGCCAAAATTAGAACAGGTACAGCAATTAAGATATAGCGTCTATGGTGAGAACTTAAAATAAACAGTACGAAGAGTCCGCCCACAAGCGATAGATTGCTCCCGGTTGACGTACCCAGAATAACTCCCACTAAACTTATTATCGATAACAAAACAAGTCGTTGCTTTCGCCGCCCCGTTGCTGACGCAAGCTCTCCGAAAGAGTACGCAAACAGCATCGCGGCCGTTATGCTATACCGGTTCGTGTGGAATGCGCCCCAGCCAGCTCGATGCATCTGGCCGCCAATCTCTAATGCCAGAGTGAGGCTCATCCAGATAAGAGCCAGCCGCTCTGCCTGGAGGAAGCTGCCGGACCTCCTTAGCATGAGCATAATAGCCAAAAAGCAGGCAAGGAACTCAAAAACTCTGAACGTGGCATACTCCGGAGATGGCGACCACAAGCCGACCACCGCACAGACAACGTAATAGAAGACAATGAACCTAATGCCCGTCCCCGCTTCCCGAAACGCCAATATGACATCCTGCAACCTAATCACCAAGATCGCCGCAATCGCGAATGTGGTAACAATGTTGACCAGATTATAAATATCTACACGAGCGTAGTCGCCCCCATAGCGTTGTCTGACAAAGAACGCACATCGTAAGACCATAATGAAGACAAGCAGCCAGCACAATTGTTGTAACATCCATGTGCCTTGTTCCATCGGAATCAACTCCACTTTGGGCGACCGTATTTGAATCTGTTGCATCTTATACATGCTTGTGTCTTTTATAGTATCACTTCGCATCACGGACTACTGATGTCTCTTCACAGCGATACTGCACGCCTCCATAATCGCGTTTGCCGCCTGTGAAGCTGTGTGGTTCTCGACGATATGTCTCGATGCCTCGCCCATTGACTGAAGTAACTCGCGTTTGCTCAGGCACAGTGCCAGTATATTGACGGTATCTGAGATATCGAGAGGGTCAAAGACCCAGCCGTTCTCAGGCCTCACCAGTTCCGGCCAGCAGCCGTTGTATTTTGAGCATAGAATAGGCAGGCCGCACGCCATGGCTTCGGGAACAACCAGTGACCAGTTATCCTCAAGCGTCGGCATCACAAAGACGTCGGAAGATCGATAGTAAATCGGAAGCATGTCATAGTCGATTGGCCCAACCATGCGTACGTTGTCAAGATCGTTCTCGATACAGTAAGCTCGGCACTCCGCTTCCTGTGGACCGCCTCCAACAATAAGCAACGAACATCTGGCATTACCTGCCTCACGGGAAAAGATCCTCCACGCTTCCAGCAACTGCATGACTCCCTTCAACGGGATGAGCCGTCCAACGTATAAGAATACGATACCTCGAAGATGCAGGTCGGATCGCCTCTCTTGTATCTGTTGTTCAGCGACTTGTCCCGATCTCTCTAACAAGGTCTTCACATCAGCTACCTGATGGCCGTAGGTGATGCGGTCAGCAGGAAAGCCAAGACTTCGTGTGTACTCACCACAAAGTCTACCACTGCAACACACGGCGTCTGTGACCCTTACAACCAGGCGTCTGGAGGCTGTGCGATACCATTGTGCTTTGCGTTCTGTATGGAACGTTCTTTCATAGCATATCACCAAAGGCGTTCCATGCATGACCTTGTAGAATGTCGATGGCAGCGTCCATTTGAAGAACCCGTCGCCGATTAGCACATCGGGCCTACAGCGCCTAATTGTTTTTAGCAGTTCTGGCTGATATTGAAAGGCTACTGTAGAATTTGCGTACAAAGCGTTGTCGTGGTGACCAAGCTGCCATTCTCCTGAAAGACCTATGGCACGAGTGCCGAGAACCCCCGTAACCTTGGAGCTTACCCGCTTGGGCACATAGTCCTGAGAGAACACAACGCATAAACGACCACCAGTAAGTTCATCAAGTGCCGCGAACACTGGCACCCTGTAATCAAGAAATGATCTGGCTACGTATGTCACGTGCATAGGCGTGAAGCTCCCTTATATGTAGCTTACGAAAGAAACTAATCATGTAAAATTTCCGTATGTTATCGCCGAAAATGCCACTGCCGCTAAGTCATTCTTCGCAGACCTGCATCATCTTACGGTAATTATAAATACCGGGCCAATCGGCATAGAATAGAAGCGCCACAATCATTTTGGGATTATATGGCGAATAATCGCGTTCTTCTTGCTCATACTTCTCGGTAACAGTCACACAGAAACCTGACTTCTTTTACGGAATAAGGCAATATAATTGGAAGCCCAACGTCTATAGGTGTCTCCTTGGCCTTTGCGGTCGATCCTTTCAGAAACTTTCACGTACAGTCTAGGAAGAATATGGTCTAATGGATGAGCAATTATGTGGAAGTTGGTAAAACGACAACTGACTCTTTGAAAACCTCTGGTTGCCACTGCTTCATCTAACTCCCTTTCGCTATAAGTGAAATGCTGCACATTCACCATTGGAAGCAGAGGGCGAGTTTTTAATCTAGCATAGACTGGGAACAGAGTTTTGATAAGTGGGCTAAGCAACTTCTTGATCTGCAGATTTATACAGTTTTTGTACGGAACAGTAATCAAGAAATATCCTCCGGGTTTTATGACCTTTTGAACTTCATGTAAGAACTTTGTAGGGTCTAACAAATATTCTATCAACGCGACCGCGGTTACAACATCGAACTTCGTGGCAGGAAACGGAAGATTCTCACAGTCCGCCATTTGAAAGGCTGCTTTTCCGCTTTGCGCTAGAACGACATGATTTAGATTGGCACGTTCGATCATTTTGGCGCTTAAGTCAACACCTGTATAGGTTGCTCCTTTTCTGACAACGAAAGGGGCTAGGTCGCCTGTCCCACAACCAACATCGAGAACTTGCCCATTAATCACAGGGTCAAGTAAATCCTCGACGGCTCGTTGACGGCTCATGAAGTTGTAGGTTACACGGTCAATATGGCCAGAGTAAAGCTCTTCCCAGGAACCTCTTGACGCAATATTATCGAAGACTTCTACGACGTTTTCTTTAGCGGTTTTCATGCACCTCTCTCCTTTCATACAACAAACGGAACAGCTCGCCATTTGTGATGCGCTTCAAATCGCGCTTGGTTGATAGAAAGACAAGCAAATCTTCCAATCGCTTCCACTCATTTAGCTGGTCGACTTCCCAACTATGCAGATACAGGTGTGCAACTCCACCATTTCGGTCAACATGATCCACAGTATAGACAAAGTGATTTACCCAGTCAACGCACCCTTTTTGAACTCTGAAAAAGTCGATCAGTCCACGAATATTCATTTCCAATATTGCGTGACGAATTTGAATCCCTTTGCTGTGTTGATATGCATGGGTGCTAACGCCCAAAGAATAAGGCTTCTTCGGAAAGCCGGATAAGTTAAACATGCAGGTTCTGGCGCCCATAAATCCGGCAGCTTGAACCACTGCCGCGACGCTCGCATTGAATTTCCCCTTCGGATAGCAGAAGGAGATCACCTTCTTGCCCAACATCTGTTCTATATATTTCTTGCCGTCGCTGACTTCCTTTTCAACTGTCTTTTCGGGGATTCCAACAAGAGGCTTGTGGTTATATGTATGTCCGCCGATTTCAAAACGTTGTGCAATTGCTCTAATGTCTGACTTCCCCATGACTTCCCGCTCTGGATTCTTGACAGGAACATAAAACGTGGCCTCCAGAGAAAACTTGTCTAAGAGGTCCGCCATCATCACGTCTTTTGGATGACCATCATCAACACTGATAGTGAGATACTTTTCCATTGCTATTGCCGTTTCTAAAAAGTTAGTTCAAATTTTAACATTTTTTCAATGGGTATGCCCATGTTATTATTCGGGTCTAGCATTCGCTATGTCCTGCTAACATAGTCGCATCCTCAAAGCTTTCAACCATTCCTTGAAACGGATCACACTGCATGCCACCAACCAACCGGGGCGACCCAATGATGCCCCAGCCACCATAACGTGCTTCATTGTGCAAGGTGGCATCGTGCAGCCATGTTTCTTCACTATACGGTACGCAGATTCGCGAGCCCCAGCGAGTATCTTGCTCTGTGCGTAAGCCATGGCTATTCGCCCCTTTACGGTTTTATATCCGGCCCATTCGCACGGCTGAAGCCGTGGCTCTATGCGGGTACCCCACTGCTCAATATCGGGACAGAGTCTACGACGCATTGCGTACTTCGCAGACCAGCCATGCATACGGGCCGCTTGGCGCGAATTACCCACCCATAGGGGCTCTGGAATGAAACCCCACCTTCCGAAAGTCGCCAGATAGCCCCAGTATTCCAGATCCTGGCTTATTCTAAGATCCGCCCGCTGCGGCCCTGCCTTTTCAATCACTGCATGTCGAATCACGTTAGAACCTGTACGCACATGATCGAAACACGCCCAAAAATCAAAAAAATTGTCGATCTCGAATCCTCTGCCGTTCGATCCATCGTTTCCGCGAAACTGTGCCGGGTAGGACATTTCTGATCCGTCAAGCATCCGCACAATGATACTTGTGCTGACTGCGATAGTTTGTTCGTGCGATAGCAAAAACCCGACACACGTTCTGATGAAGCCCGGTAGCCAATAGTCATCCGCATCGAGAAAGGCGATGAACGTGCCTCCAGCCACATTGAGCCCGGCATTCCGGGCGGCCCCCTGCCCTTGATTCTCCTGTTCTATGTACACGATCTGATCTCCGTAGCTTCGAGCCACTTCTGAGGTCCGGTCGGTGGAACCATCATTGACAACAATGACCTCTGAAGCCTTAAGGCTTTGTGACAGCACACTGTCGAGACATTGCTTCAGGCACGATTCCACATTGTATGCCGGTATTATTACTGAAACTGTCAAGTCCTGATTAAAAGTTGTCACTTTTATTTCCATATCCTTATTGATCTTTGGCTTGAACTTGGCCGACTTAGAAAATACACCCGCTGATAGTGATTCATATTCACCATGTACTTCTGGTGGCTTACTCCAATTATGAACAGTACTTTCAACATACGTACAGTATTCCATGCACTTCCCTGCCCTTTGCTCTTGGCGGATTGTTACTCATAGTGATCTCGTTGGCCTTTTTCTGCATTCCAGACAATGTTCATTGCCATGAGCATATCCCACTAAATATCCTTTACCGAAATTCCAGCCTTTGCCAAAGGTCAATATTGGCATCATAAATAGAGCAGGTAAATCGAACCGGCTAATAGCTCTTGTAATAGCCGATAGCTTGCATTGTTTTTGCATGATCCGTAAACCTGTTAACGGTGCTACAAGAAAAGCCGGCATTCCTTTCAGGTGTAACTTAAAGGCATACGGCGTCTTTATCAAAGCCTCGCCGTCTCCTCGTCCGTAATTGAACATCTCACGCCAGAACTGTTTTAATTTATGTGGCCTGTTCCAGTAGGTCATTGCCTTTGGCGCATATGCCATATTATAGCCGCCTTCAACGATCTGTCGGCCAAATACCGAGTCATCGGCGTAGAAAGTCAGATCCTCAGGTAGCCCACCAAGCGCTCTCCAGACTTTCTTGTTGTAAGCCATTGACCGGTTGCCGGGAATAAATCCAGGGCCGAGTTTTGGCTCACCTCCGTTTTCGATATAATATTCAGCACGTGCAGCCGCACCCTTAACCGTTTCCTTATCGATCTGGGTACTTCCGGCAACCACCTCGACACTCGAGTCCTTCTCGAAAGGTTTGATAAGCTCTTCACACCATACGGGACAAAGCCGAACGCCCATGTCTGTGGACAGTATATGCTCATACTTCGCCGCGTCGTTCCCGATGTTGTGGCCGCGTGCGGGCTTGCACTTCTGAACTATCACTCTTACCCGCTCGTCTCTTTGTCCCCACTGCTTCAAGAATTCTGTGGTCCCATCTGTGGACTCACTGTCCACAATAAGTATTTCATCAGGAACTCTTGTCTGTGCCCTAACATCTTCATACCATCGCGGCAAAGACTTTGACTCGTTAAAACAGGTTACTACGAGTGAGAAGTTCATTGACGTGACTCCATTATTCATATACATTACTGACAGCCCAATTACTTAGCGTAGTAATCTATCGCTCTTTCTATTCCTATCCGGAAATCGACCTTGTACTTGAACCCTAACTTATTTTGCTTCAACGTGTCGCCACCTCGAGCAAATACCCCAACTGGTTTATCCGACATACCTTTAACCTCTGGGTTGTAACCACAGATCTCAGCGGCCAAACGGGCGAACTCCTTGAAGCTTGTATAGATACCTGTAGACAGATTGAGCGCATCTGCGTTATCTATCTGATCCATTGTCTGAAGAACACCATCTAAGCAGTCTTCTATATGTATGAAGTCTCGCATTTGATCGCCGGTCCCCCATACGCTCAAAGTTGCCTGACCCTTATGAGCCAGTGCACGTTTGCAGATACTTGGGAATGGATACGTGTCATCCTGGTCCTCGCCGTATCCTGAAAAAGGTCGGTACACTACAGATTTTATTCCATGCTTTTCATACGCTAGGTGAGCAAGGTATTCGTGTGTCAATTTGGCCCAGCCGTATGACAAGTCGGGCATGCCGATGTCATCCCCAAGATCGACCATATCTTCACGGAGCAACTGGTATTGCTCCTGCCGCTGATACTTGATCGGATAGACCGCACTCGAGCTGAAACAGATCGTTTTTGCTGGTTTCGCATTTGCAGCCCACTGCCAATAGGATGCATCGATTGCCAGATCGTCCGCAACAACAAGGGGCTTGTTCTCGATCATCAAGCGGCCGCCAACCATCGCTGCAAGATGGAAGCAATAGTCGAAGTCATCGTCTGATATCCGCTTGAAGTAATCCCGGCAGTCTTCCTTGTGCCAATGAAAGTTTGAGTAATCCAATGGATTGAACATCGGCCAGCCATCCTGGGGGTCCATTCCACCAGTGTGAGGGACTATGCTGTCCACGGCATGAACTTCATCACCCATGTCCAGAAATCGCTTTGTAAAGTGACGGCCAACAAATCCTGCGGCCCCGGTAATAAGTATCTTACGCATGATTGAAGTGCCTCCTGTATAGTTCGAAGGCGTGTGTCGATGAATCCGGCAGATACTTGAAAATGTGCTCCGGATCGCTGGCAAGGTCCTTCACCAAGTCAAGATTATGTTCATAGCCAAGGTATTCCTGTTTCATATCCTTCACAAGATTGTGCTGATTTCTGTCCTGATAGACTGAGGGTCTGCCATACACGACCTTGTAGCCTTTCGCCTGAACATAATAGCTGGCCCAGATGTCGTCCATACGCCCCACATGAGGAAACAGGAAGTAGTCTTTCAGCAGCGATCCACTGATAAACGTATTCTGTGAATTGAACGGAGACATCTTATTACTGGCCAGAGGGAATTTCTTTGGGTCAAACTGACACTCTGGTGCATGTTCCATGCGGCAGATTGCATCTATGTCAGGATCGCCATTCCAGAAATCCGCCTGAATGTCAGGTCGTACTACTTTCCTGGATCTCTTTGAATAATCGCGTTTTGCGAGAAGCTCAAGCGGATACCCACGATGCCAGAGATGCTCATGGTTTGTAGCTCCCACCGGATCAAATGCGGGCAAGTCAGTATCATAGAAGTTTGCCTCAACATCTTTGCCTATGGAAAGGTCCTCTCCCCAACCTTCGTATGGGATATTGTCGTCATCCACCACTGCCACTATATCTGTATCCATATCATGTGCCCAAAGCAGGCCAAAGCTCCGGCGTTGGATGCAGTTCCATCCGATAGCATCTGACAGTTCCTTGTCATATTTCTCCTGCTCTTCAGGTGGCACGTATATTCCCCGCTCCAGATGGTAGTCTTTGGGCGTCTTCTTGTCGCCAATCACTACAAGTTCCCAGCCCGGCAGCGCCTGAAATTTCTCAATAGCTTCAGTCGGTGAATTGATTGTTGTTGTTACGATAACTTTCTTCATATCTTTGTCCCATTTCAAAATGTCTGATTATTCTTGCTTTGTCGAAGCCATTCTCGTATATCATATCCTTCGTAAAAGCCTGCGACAGAATTGCCGAAGAGACTCTGCACACTCATATCCTAATGCCCAAACAGCCAAGGGATATATGCTACCATGTGGTCTGAAGTGTGGTGAGAATTCCCTTAAAGTCTGGATGCATTCTCGGAACTGTGAACGGTCAACACCATGGAAGCGCCTGGCATGGAGGAACAGACTATTTGCAACGGCTTCACGACGAGCTTCTGTCCATTCGGAGTTCACATTCAACCACTCTATTCCATCAAATATGACTCTTTTCATATTTTGCATCCATCGCTCTCTATCTTCTCGGGACAGACGAGGCCCAGGATGTTGGCGGTAACAGCCAATCTGGCTTGACGTTCCAACGAACATCGCGCCATTGAGTGCAATACGGTTGATGAAATCCCTATCTTCAAGTGGACCATAGTGTTCCGTCCAGCCACCTACTTTCAATGCCCATTCACACAAGATCAGATAACAAAAATTAGGGCACCACTGGTCCCCAAGAAGTGCTGCTACTGGATCAGGATTCAATTCAGCCGTGAAAACGCCTTGGCGCTCACGAGTACCTGGGAAGCCATCACACATTTCGAGCCAGGAACCATAACACACGTCTGCTTCCGACTTCTTAAGAACATCCATTTGAACAGCAGTGGCTTGCGGCAGCAGCCAATCATCCGAGTCGAGAAAGCGAACGTATTTACCCCTTGCTACCCTGAGGCCTTGGTTGCGTGCGGCCTCGGGACCTTGGTTTGAACGGGGAATGTACTGAAGTTCCAGCCCTTGTTCACGCGCAAGCCCCGCTGCATAGACCTCAACACTCATCTTCGTGCAGTCTGTGGAACCATCATCCACAACGATAAGCTCGATCGGTCGATAGGTCTGGTTTTGAACAGAATCCATTGCTTCAATAAGGTGTTTGGCGCGGTTATACGTTGGGATTATGACCGAGACCAGGTCGGGCTCATACTCTTCACTCATCCATTGGCCGTGACAAATCTTATCTGTATTGTTCTGTTTGCTATCAGCCACTTAAAAGACTTTCATATATTTTGACGAGGCGGTCGTTCAATTTGTCAATATCGTAATTAGCTTCGACATGAGCACGCCCGGTCCGGCCTATTTCTGAACAAATCTCAGGATATTCAAGAAGGTAAACGTACCTTGTATTGTAAACTGGCATTTTCACTCATTCGTAAGCAGGCTTCCACAAGTGCATCGGGATTACCGGCTTTGAACTATAGGTATATTTTCTTGTTTTGTACCATTACACAGAGAGCCGATACGTTATTCATTCGCTATTACAAGAATTCCCACAGCAATTGCTATAAGGATTTTAGTGTTGTCTCTATCTCATATACTGGCTCTGCCATTAGGAGCAAAATAAAGACATCTAATAAGGAATATAATACTCCCCAAAAACTGGGCGCATGATTAAGGTGGATTTGTCGCCTGAGACGATAAAGTATTCAGGAGACAGATTCATGAAAGACAAAAGACGTA
>Ga0315284_10007442_pt1 | contig 15648 bp, 15 predicted proteins | sample YL17G09_16_MG_FD_203696 | JGI IMG/M metagenome (GOLD analysis project Ga0315284, IMG submission 203696) | Sediment microbial communities from Yellowstone Lake, YNP, Wyoming, USA - YL17G09_16 | ecosystem: Environmental > Aquatic > Freshwater > Lake > Sediment | place: USA: Wyoming | collected... | reverse complement strand
AGAAAAGAGGGTTCATGAGTAATAGTTTTAAACTCCTCAATGTTTTCATATATTTCCTCTCGGAGGGCTTTTAGCATTGGTCCCGAGGGCATATAAATACCTCCTGCAAGAAAGCATTCTCCGGGTTCAACATGAATATAATACCCGGCATTGATACCCTTGCGACCACCTTTGGCAATAAATGCCCCAAAATTGGTTTTATAGGGCATTTTATCATGTGAAAACCGAATATCACGATTTATCCGGAAGATGGAGGCTTTTGCAGTGGTTTGTGAGGAATCCCTGTCAAAAAGGGCAATTTCGGCAATCAACACATTGATAAACTGTTCAAATTCATGCCGCAGCGCAGTGTAAAGAGAACGATTTTCATCAAACCATTCCTTGGAATTGTTAGCTTTAAGATCCTTTAAAAATTGAAATGTTTCTTTGCTAATCATACTTGTTTTATTATTGAAAACTTCAACCTGGTGAAAATCGCAGGGTTTTTTGTAAATTTAGGACAATAATTGCAGACCTGTTTGAACCTGTGGAAAAACTTTCACTAATAGTTGCCGGGGGATCGGGGAGCCGGATGAATGCCGCAGTTCCCAAACAATTTCTATTATTGAAAGGGCTTCCTGTATTGATGCATTCCCTGGATGTTTTTTACAGGTATGATCAACAAATGCGGATAATTGTGGTTTTACCCGAAATTCAAATATATTCCTGGGAGAAACTTTGCAGAGAGCATAATTTCAAGATCAGGCACGAAATCAAACCTGGAGGGGAAACAAGGTTTCATTCAGTGAAAAGGAACCTGACTGATATTCCCGATCATTGTCTGGTAGCCGTGCATGATGGCGTAAGACCCCTTGTGAGCCTGGGGACCATTGACAGGTGTTTTCAATCGGCATTGAAATTTGGCAACGCGGTTCCTTGTTTAGAAATCCCGGAAACCTTGAGGAAAATTGATAAACAAGGCAACAAACAGGTTGACCGCACTATTTACAGGTTAATTCAAACCCCACAGGTCTTTGAGAGCAGTATTTTAAAACGGGCCTATTTTCAGGATTACCAAAAGCATTTTACGGATGATGCCGGAGTAGTTGAAAGCCTGGGTTATTCCATTCATCTGGTGGAAGGAAATGCAGAAAACATAAAAATCACCTATCCCAAGGACCTGAAGATGGCGTCTTCTTTTTTAAAATGACATAAGCTTAAAAGAAGGCCTTCAGGACAATTTCAATACCATTTATATATCCTTATACCTACCAAGAAGCAGATAGATCCCAGACCTGATAGAAATAAGAATTCGGGCATGTTTTCCACCAGGCCGGTTCCTTCGATCATGATACTACGGATACTGTCGGCCAGCATCGTTAATGGAAGTTTCTGAATAACCGGTATAATGAAATCCGGAAAATTGTGATAACTAAAAAAGATTCCGGACAGGATCACCATGGGCATACTGATTAAATTGATCAGACTATTGCCAATTCTGGAGCTGGAAGTGCGGGAAGCTGTCAGAATGGAAATACCTGCAAAACAAAAGCTTCCGGCAAGAAAAATCAGTATAAGAGCGACTATACTACCCTGGATCTGGGTACGAAAATATATCCATGAGAATAACAGTAAAACAGCAGCCTCAAAGAGGGCAAGGGTCATACGGGCAAAAAAATGAGAAAAGATAAACAGGGATTTCTTCATAGGAGCCGCTACCATCCGACGCAACAGTTTTTTGGTCCGGATCTCAATTAAACCATATCCTATACCCCAGAGAAAGTCATTCATAATGCCCATTGCCAGGAGACCGGGAATCAGAAAATCAACATAACGCGTACCTTGCTGACTAAGGGTTTTAACCGAAGTGGTATCATAAATTATCCGTTCGTGGTTAATAGCAGAGGATAGCATGATATAATTAAACCGGGCATCAGCACTTTGAGGATCGAATAAATAATAGAGGCTGTCTTCTTTGTCCTGTAATATAATTGAGACTTGGCCACGCTTGAGCATAAGAACCGCACTATCCATCGTAACCGGAATTAAACGAAAGGACAGTCTGCCCATTTTAGTATCGAAAGACTTTCGGTATTCCTTACCTGGATTCACCTTGTGGAAAACAACATCTGAGCTCACAAGAAATTCAGCAAGCCTGCTGTTTGTATGGGCACTATTATTAACATAGGCAACGTTTTGAATAAGTTCTGCTTTTTTTGAAAAAGCAATCCCAAGCACCCATGCCATTAATACAGGGAAAATCAGTGCCCAGAAAAGTATTCCGGGTTCGCGGATGAATTCCTTGTAATTGATCGAAATAAGCTGCCAAAGAGAATTCAAATCATGTTTCATCGCTAAGTTTTCTTCCTGTAAGTGAAATGAATAAATCTTCCAGTGTCATTTTCCGACATTCGAAAGAAGTGAGATGAAAATCGTTTTTGGCTATAAATTCCATGAAACCGGTTATGTTGGCAACTATTTCATTCACGAGAAGCCAGCCCTTGCGTGATTCGCTATCCCAGGTAAATTCACGGATGTTACCATTTAATGTAATATTAAGTAAATCTGGTCTTTCCTGGAGAGAGAACTCTATAATTTCGCCCTTATCATGCTCGCACAGTAACTGTTCAAGTGTTCCTTTTGCCAAAATCCTGCCATGATCCATAATTACAATTTCATCGCACAGAAAGGAGGCTTCTTCCATATAATGAGAAGTAAGAATAAGGGTAGTTCCAAAATCCTTTTTCAAACCTAGCAAAATGTGCCATAGTTCCCGACGAGAAGCCGGATCAAGACCTGTGGTAGGTTCATCCAGCAGTAACAGGGAAGGCTTGTTCAATAAGGCTATGCTTAACGCAAGGCGTTGTCGCTGGCCACCTGAAAGATTAACGGTATAGGCTTTTTTCTTTTCTTCCAATCCGGTCATGTGAATTACATCATCAATGCGGTCTCCTTTTAGTCCATAAAAGCTTGCAAAAAGCCTCAGGGTTTCTGAAACAGTAAGTTTATCGATGAACCTAGTTTCTTGAAGTGAAATCCCAAGCTGGTGATGAAGGAAATCTTCGTTACCTGACCAATTTCTACCGAATAACTGAATTTTACCCGAGTCAGGTTGCTGCAAGCCCTCAATCATTTCCACAAGGGTTGTTTTGCCTGCCCCGTTTGGGCCGAGCAATGCCAAAAAAGTTCCTTTTTCAATCTGCAGAGAGAGGTGGTCAACAGCAGTCACCTCTTTAAAATGTTTGCAAACTTCATGAAGATGCACTACAGGCTCATGCTTTTCCTTAGGCATGGAATAAATTTGACAATGAGGTAAATATAAATACTGGAAGGGAATCAGGAATTAGTTTATGGTTCATAAACAGAAATAGTACCCCCTGAGTTCACTATGCGATTGATTTTTGAAGGATTTCCTTTGTAGGAAACAAATCCTTTAGAAATGGCTTCAGCATCAAGTACTTTTTCAACGTTAATTTTAGCTTTGCCGCCAGAGGAGGCTTTTACTTTTATGATTTCACTTTCCAGGTTAAAAGCGGATAAAGTACCTGAGGTGGCAACAACGATATTCTGTTCAATAGCATAACCTTCAGCGTTTAAAATGGCGCCTTCAATTACCTTTCCGGTAAGGTATCCGATATCTGCATCAAGATAAAGCATGCCTCCGCTTTTTAGATCAACCGTCAGCGAATCTGCTTTGAAAAGTGAGACTGTGCTGACATCTGCCCCTCCATTAACTGTGATCGTGTTAATTTTTACATAATTAAGAGTGACTATCACCTTTTTCTTGGTAAACGGTTCGCCATATACACTGATAGTAAGCGTATTACCCATCACATCTGTTTTAACGGAAGAGGCATTGATACCTTGTACTTTGATATTGGCAGATTCCTTAATGTCTTGGACCAATCGGACTATTACCCTATCGCTCACCTCCAAATTGGAAAAGGGATTTAAGTTACGAATAACAGATTCCTGTGCAGGCAGTGTGGCGAATAAAAAAGTTAACGAGGTATATAAAAGAATATTTCTGAACATAAGTCTGGTAAAATTTAATAACCATGATGTATTAATAAGAACCGATAATTTATTAAAAAAGTATGTGAAATACCCGGAAACAGATTGGAATTATTACATATAAAGTTATAAATCAACAATTTGATTCTATAAGATTGAATGGCAGGCTTAACAATGATTGGAAAACCTCTCCTGCCTCGAGCATACTGTCATCATCTTCCTCATAATACCAGTTAATGGTAATAATTTTTTTACCCTGAAATTTTTCCTGAATTCCTTTGAGGATATGAAATAACCATTTTGAAGAACTGGAATTCAAGTAATTCAAAAGAAAATCGATGGATGTATGGGTCTTAAACTCATTGATATTCTCATCGAGAACTACCATCAACTTTTCATAGAAAGGAGCCGGATCCTCTAACTTGGATTGTCCCGAAATGACAATTCGGTGCTCATCGATTAAAACTTTAACCGATGGCGTAAAAAGGGTTTCTTTCATTCCGGTAGCCATACCAGTCTGCATTTTTGCATAAAAATACTCCTTTTTAATATACGAAAACGAGACCTTGTAAACTAATTATTAACCATTTCATAAGGTTACGGCAGATTCTTGTGCATTGAATGTTCTACTCTTGCACTTTGGTTACTTTCACCTCAATAAGAATTTGTAACCGGGCAGATGTTTATAATTGACGGAGGGATGGTTAAGAGCGTAGGTTTGGTGCTGAGTATGAATCACCGTTCTAAAAAGTATATTCGATAGCCAGTGCTTTTTCAAGAGATTCCCGGCTGATTTCATCTTTAATAATATAACTGCGAGCGCCTGCTTCAATCATTTGTACAACATACTTCATTTCGGAATGAAATGATACAGCCACAACAATTAAGTTTCTGTACAGGATGGTAGCCTGACGTGTGGTTTCTATGCCATTCATGTTGGGCATATTAATATCCATGAAGATAAAATCACAAACCCTGTTTTTAAGTTGATTTAAACAATCCTGTCCATCACAAGCAGTAAAAATGGAGTCAATTCTATCCTCGAAATAATCCAATAACATGAACTTCAGAGCATTTACAAAATGAGGATTATCATCCACAATCAGTATTTTCAATTTTTTCATGCAGGGTCGAGCTTAAAATCGTTCTCCAGGTTGATAGCTAAATCACATCAATTTATATGATTTGCGATGGAATTAGCTTAAATATATAAATAAAACCTCAATTTTCGGTATTGCGCTATTTAATTATTACCTGCTTCAATCCAACCTTGTATAAAAATCCAGCGGGAAGCCAGCATAACCAACTCCCCGCTTTCCTACCTAAATCCAACCAAACCCTATCTTAAATATTTTCTGTGTGAAACCAGTCTGCTGTAGATTGAAAACACCAAAGCAAAGATAAGTTTACCTTGTTACCTGCTAAGGGATAATATACTCAAAATTTCCCTACTTCTACTTAATATTATATACCTATAAATCGACAAATCCTATACGTATTTACCGACGTAACTCGGAATCACCGATTGAAATTAAGTTATTCTTCAAAGCATAAATGATGAGTCTAACCGAATTTTTGGAACCTGTTTTTTCCAATAAATTAGTACGGTGTCTTTCAACGGTTCGCTGACTGATGGACAGTTTATTTGACATTTCCTGATTGGATAGTCCCTGGCCTATAAAAGCCAGTATTTCCTTTTCACGACGAGAAAGATTTACAGGATTGGGCAAAGTATTTTTCCTGATAATATTCAGCAACAATTCCTGTGAAAAGTAAGTCCCCCCTGTAAGAATTTTGTTAATGGCCAAAAAGAATTCTTCGTTATCAACATCTTTTAACACAAAACCTTTAATTCCCAGATCTAACAAAGTAGTATAATATTCAGTTTCACCATACATAGATAAAATAAGGATATTCAAATCAGGATATTTGTCAATGGTTTGTTTTGTGGCCTCAATGCCATTCATAACAGGCATGTTGATATCCAGGATAACCAGCTGCGGGGTGATATTTTCCAATAATTCAAGTAATTCAATGCCGTTCGAAGCCTCTCCAATAACCTGATATTTACCAGATTCATCAATGATATATTTTAATCCGCTCCTGAAAAGACGATGATCATCAACGATAATAATGCCTGGTTTTTCCATTGCTTAAAGATATAAAAAAGTGTTGAAACAAGATAAGCCTTATTCCACCGGAACTTCCATTTCAAAGGACATACCATGGGGAGCATTATTAAAGAATTTGCTGGTTGCATTTATTAAACGCGATCGGCTTATGATGTTGGACATACCCATTCCCATCGATTCAATGTTATCCTGCCAGTTGTTCTTGAACCCAATTCCGTTATCCGAGTAAATAAGATGAACCGATTTAAGAATCAGATGCAATTTGATGGTGATCATAGAAGCCTGTGCGTGTTTCAGTGTATTGTTGATTAGTTCTTTAATTATTCTGTACATGGACAATTCAAGAGAACTTGGGTATCTCTCTTCTTTAAGATTCGACTCAAGGCTAATGGAAATATAGGGTTTTAACTGATTAATGAACCACTCTAATGCTGCAAGAAGTCCATAACTGGCCAGTACATGTGGACTGAGATCATTTGAAATTTCTTTAGTGCTTTGAATGACCTCTGTGAGGATTTTCTTAAGCTGAGCAATTATAAAATCGTGTTTATGCTTTTCTGTATTCGATGCAAGAGAATTCACGTACATTTTAATACTTGAGAGCAAGGGGCCCAATTCATCATGCAGATTCCGTGCAAATTTTTCTCTTTCTCTCTCTTCGGTAGAAACTATGGTATCGAGAATTCTGTTTTCCATGTGCCTTCTTTCCGTAATATCCCGGATTACAGAAATAAGGGCTTGTTCACCCTCAAATTCAATAAGTTTGCTGTTAATTTCAGCCGGGAATGTCAATTTTGATTTACCTTTAATTTCACATTCCAATGCAGGTTGGTATTCATTTTGAAAAATCTTAGCCAGTTTTTCAACCAATTGGGGGAGATATGAATCAGTAATGATTTCGGTCAATTTCAGTTTTCTGGTTTCATCCAATGTATAGCCGGATATTTTTAAAAAAACTTCATTGACTTCTAGAAATGAATAGTTGCTGTTCACAATAACAATAGCATCGCTGCTGTTGTTAAAAATATTCCGGAATTTGAATTCGCTGATTTTTAATGCTTTTTCAACCTGGTTGCGTTCCGTGACATCGCGGCCGGTAATTATTATTCCATTTATAGCCGGATTATCAAGCATATTATTGGCAATCACCTCAAGAGAGATCCAGTATCCTTTTGCGTGTTTTGCTCTGAATTCAGTGGGCAGAAAGTCATTTTGTTTCCGGAAGACTTTTTTCATTTCTTTCATTACTAAAGGCATATCTTCCGGGTGAATAATTTCGAAGCCATTTTTCCCAATCAGGAAACCTGGCGGGTAGCCAAGCACCTGCCAGCTTGAGGGGGATTCATAGGTAATATTTATCTTATCGTCAATAATCCAGATGATATCAGTCAGGTATTGAATGATAGAACGGAATCGTTCCTCACTTTGTATAATAAGTTCCTGTGATTTTTTGCGTTCTGAAATATCGCGCACAACAGCAAGAATTCTCATATCACCTCTGATTTCCGTGTTTTTCAATGAAATCTCGGTCCAGAAGATTTCTCCGGATTTTCTGTGGTTTTGCCATTCATAAACAACAGATTCGTTTTGAAGTGCCTCCTGAACAAATTTTAAGGCTTTTTCCTGGTTAAATCCTATTTCTATGCTGTAAAATTCATGAATGGGGTCACTTAATGCCTCTTCATAAGTAAAACCAAACAGTCTGAGGGCCGCATGATTCACATCAAGTATTTGAGCAGTACCGGCGTCATAGATAAAAATTGCTTCATTGGTTGCGTTAAAGATTTCACGGTAGTTTCTTTCGCTTTCAATAAGGATCTTTTCGGAAGTCTTTCGCTTAAGGGCATTGACAAAAGTTTCACCTACCACCCGAATCAGTGAAATTTCATCGGGATTCCATAACCGGTTGGTTATAACAGAGCCAAATCCGGTAAAACCGACTAGATTGCCCTGGAAAATGATCGGTACGAAAATTAATGATCCAGTCCCGGAAAGAGTAGAAGATGGACGAAGAAATGAACTAATGAGAAGATCATCTGAGGAATTAATAATAAAATGGTCCTTTTCATGTATTTTTTCGAGCCACCAGGTCAGATCCGATAAGGGAGCTCGGTCAAAGTATTTTTTATCCCAGATGATTTTTTCATTGTTCCACGAATGTGTTATTCTGTAAAGATTCTCCGAATAGATTAATTCTGCCAGAAATGCTGTATCGGCATCAAAAAAACTACAAATCTCATGAAGTGATTCTTCTATATTTTTGTCCACAAGTTCAGGCGAGAGATTAAAAAACCTCGTAGAAATCCCTGCAATTATTTTTTCCAGGGTACTTTTATATCTCAGGGATTCCTCTTTCTTTTGAAGCTCATGGGTGCGCATGGACACGAGCTCCTCAAGTTGATTTTTATAGTCATTCAGTTCTTCATTAGTGATTTTAAGCTCCTCATTGGCTAGTGTCAATTGTTCATTCAGTACCCGTATTTCATCTGTTGTATCTTTTGTACCCGAAGATATTTCCATTGAATCTGATATTTTATGATGATGATTTTTCATTGATTATACTCTCGAATCCAACTAGGGATAGTTTTACATGTAAAGTTATTGTTTTTTAAGTCATAAGATTCTTCGGTCACGCGAGTCATTATAATCGGGAAATTAATTTGCAAATTTACTGCAGGATTTATACGATGGGTTAATTATGGCAGGGATATATATACACATACCATTTTGCAAAAGAATTTGCAGTTATTGTGATTTTTATAAAACTGCAAACGTTTCATTTGTGCCCGATTATTTAAAAGCCCTGGAAACAGAACTTGACATAAGAAAACAGTATTTACAAAATGAGATCGTTGAAACCATTTATCTGGGAGGAGGAACGCCCTCTTTGCTAACTCCTGAACAAATACTCAACATAATAAAGAAAATCAATCAATTGCATCAGGTAACTCCCCATTGTGAAATAACCCTGGAAGCAAATCCTGATGATTTGTCTTTACAGTACTTAGATGAACTAATTAAAAACACGCCGGTGAATCGTATCAGTATTGGAATACAATCGTTTAATGATAATGACTTACTTTTGTTAAACCGCAGACACAATGCAGCGCAGGCTCTAAATAGTATTGAATATGCCAGGGGAGCCGGTTTTAGAAATATAAGTGTCGATCTGATCTATGGATTACCTGGAATGGATACTCGGAAATGGCAAAAGAACCTGGATCTTGCTTTTTCTTTGGAAATTCAGCATCTTTCAGCCTATCACCTGAGTATTGAACCGGGAACCGCCTTTTCACGTATGGCAAAACTTGGTTTGCTGAAGATTACCGAAGAGGTAGAAAGCTCTAGTCAGTTTGCTGCACTATGTAAAACTTCAGCTGATAACGGATTCATTCATTATGAGATATCCAACCTGGCAAAAGCAGGGTACTTTTCAAGGCATAATTCAAATTATTGGCAGCAAAAAAAATACCTGGGGATAGGCCCTTCGGCACATTCATACAATATCGTTTCGAGGTATTGGAATATTGCTCATGTGAAAAAATACCTTGCTGCAATTAATAACGGGGGCATATTTTATGAAAAGGAAAAATTGGATGTCAACAAGCGCTATAATGAATACCTGATGGTTGCGCTCAGAACAATTCAGGGGGTAAATCTGGATATAATTCACCATGAATATGGAGAAAAAACTTACAAAGATTTTATCAATTCCATTCAATCCATTAAATTGTCGGGTCATATGATCCAGGAAGGTCAAGTGTGTAAGTTAACCGAGAAAGGCTGGATGATTTCAGATTATATTATCACCAAACTGATGAAGGAGGAAAGTTTGAGCCAGGAACCATGAAAAAGGATTACCATAGATGAAAAAAACCTCCAGGGTTTTCAAAGCCCTGGAGGTCTTCCGAAAGGGAATTAACTATTTCTATTTCAAAGTAAAGGTTGCCGAACCAATTTCATAGTTCTCAGCATACAGAATAACAGTATAATTGCCAGCAATCAAATCCGCATTTTTATCCCAGAATATGCACATGTCGATATCCTTGTTTTCATATTCGAGCTGACGTTTGGCTGAAAATATAACCTGTTCGGCATTGAATTCAAAAGTTTCTCCACTACCAGCGGGAAGAACTACTTCATCAGGCCTGATGATTCTCAGATAAATATTCTTTGTTCCGGCCTCTGCAACTGAATTCTCCCTAACCGTGAAGCACACCTTAATTTTAGCCACCTTACTGATTTTTGTATTGGATTTATCAGATTTATTCAGTGGTTGAACTACGATATTCTTGGCTGAAAGCACTTTAGCAAGCTGCACCTGGGTATTCAGAATTTCTTTTTCCTTTGAAAGCGTAACATTCTGAGTCTCAGCAGTAGTAAGTTTTTCCTTAACCTGTAAATTTTCTGTCGTAAGCTCCCTGTTGCGTGTGTTGAGCGAATCGATCTGAACGATGTAACCGCGCATAACTTTCCGCAAGGTTTCAAGTTCTCCCTGATACTTTCTGATTTTCTCCGCATCAGTAGCCCGCATTCTTAACAGGTTTTTAATTTTATCCTGTTCTGTGACCAACAAACCGTTAACACTATCGTTATTGGTTTTCAGCGAATCGTATTCCACGATCATATCGCGCAATTGTTTTTCCAGGTCACTTTTTACATCTTCGAGGATGGCTTTTTCCTCAGTGGTTTGGCCAAGTTGACGCGATTCTTTATAAAACTTATATCCCAGAATTATAACTGCAAGGGCAAGTAGTATAACAAGTACCACTAATGCCGTTGAAGGTTTTTTTTCGGGTTGTTTCTGATAAGTGTTGGTTGTCGTTTCCATGTTGATTATGTTGGTTCTTAATAAATTTTAACAAATATATGACAACTGCAGCGAAAAAATATTGTAAAGCACTTTTTTTTATTTACCAAAGGATGGCATGTCGAAAACACATTCATTAGGGTTGTTCAAGCAGAGCGTTCAGGTAGCTGCCACCCTGAACAACAATAGAGTCTTTCTTATCGCTCAAAGGAAAATCAATAATTACTGTTAATTCACCGTAAGAATCTCCAGTTCTGACTGGGATTCTGGTAAACACTCCCTGATTCATCACAAATAAATAATCCCTGTTCGGTTCATGCAGGATCGACTCCCCCCGAATGGCTTTGGTTACAACTGTATTTGTCTTGATTCTTGCACTAACTGACATTCCCGGCAGAAAAAATTCTTCCATCTTACTTATTCTGGCATACATTTCAGCAGTATGATTGATCGGATCGATACTGCTGGCCAAAGATTGCAATATGGCTTTATGAGCAGAAATACTGTCGTGGGATAAAAAGAAGTCGACGGACTGACCTATTTTCAGATCGGGTATAAATTGTTCGGGAACATTAAGTTTTAGTAACTTTCGACTATTGTTGCACATAACCAATAATTCGTCCCCAAGATTTGCAAAAGAACCCACACGGGCATTTATTTTGGAAATATACCCAGATCTTGGGGCTTTTATAACGATTAGGGTTGTTAGATGGTTATACTTCAGACTGTCTGTATATATTCCGTATGTCTCCAATTGCGAACGCAGGGCATTCAGCTTTAGCTCAGCTGATTGATAATCGCGCCGGGCCACTTGCATTTTCTTAACGGATGTAGCATTTTCAACAGTAAGCTCGCCTTGCCGTTTATATTCCTCACGCATATAATCCATTTGATTTTCAGCTTCCAGGTACTCCTGTTGAAGTTTTAGGAATTCAATGTTCTCAAGTGTTGCCAATACAGTTCCCGCTTCGGCATAACCGCACCATGTACAATTCAATGACCTTACTATTCCAGGTGCCGGTGCTGATAAACGTATCATGTTTTCCTGCGACACTACCACATATCCTGAACAAGGAGCCCATTTGTCAACTGTTTGTTCGGAAAAACTACCGAATTTTATGCCGGCTTGTTCAATTTCCTTCATTGACAGATGAATTGTAACCATTTGATCGGTTGAGTCGGTTATAATGTGATTAATGCTTCCGGTTCTGTTACAGCAAATACACCCTAAAGTAACTGCAAACAGTAATATTACAGAGGATGATTTAGTACGCATAATGCTCAAGTTCAATAGCGGTTTGGTTATAAGAATTCAAGGTTTTGAGGTATTCCAATTTGATATTATATGCTTCAGCTAAGGTTCTGGTGAATTCAAGGTAATCTATTTCTTCTGCTTTATATTTCGCGTGGTTGATTTGTAAAATTAACTGCGCATTATCAAGGCCGACTGTTTTATAAAACTGAAGTCTGATAAAATAACTGTCAAGTTTAAGCTGCAAGTTTTCTATATGTACGGTGTCAACAAGAGCCTCCGGATAAAGGACATTACCATATCCCTTATCTATCTGGTAAATAGATAAATTGGTATCGGCAGGCACAATTTTTTCATTGGAATAGATAAGTTGTTTTAAAATATTCCCGGTAATCTCAATTTCGTTTTTCAAAATAGCGGTATTGGTCTTGATTTCAGCCAATTCTGTAACGAACCATGATTTTTCAAGGAGGTCAATATCTCCTTCCTGATAGCGTAATGCTGCAATCCTGTCAACATCACCAAGCAAATTCAAATGATCCTGCATGATATTCCATTGGTTAATCAGGAATAGCCATTGAAACCAGGTTGATTTTATATCCTTGCTAAGTTTTTTCCTGTCGAGGTCAGTTTGAAGAGTTGGATTGTTCAGGAAAGCTATTGCAACGGCATCTTCTGCTGTACTAATTATAATTGTATCAGCTTGTCCGGCCACCAGGAGAATCTGTAAAAGCAGTAATATGCAGAATATTACACGCATTTTGAACAGGGATTAAAAGCTGCTAAGTTATTTGAAATGGATTATATTTAACACCATAATCATATACATCAACCTTTTCTTTTCTTTTGAGAAATCCTACAATAAGGTAAGTTAGTGGTGTAAACACTATTTCGACGGCGCATTTGAAGATATAATTGGAAACGAGCACTGCCCAGAAAACAGGCTGAGGAAGAACGCCATAAAATGCTACCGAACAGAATACTAGGGTATCAATGCCCTCACCGATGATGGTGGAGCCAATAGTGCGGGTCCACAGATATTTTCCTTTTGTAAGGATCTTTAACCGTGAAAGAATAACTGAATTTGAAAACTCACCTGCAAAATACGCCAACAAGCTGGCAAGAACAATGCGTGGCACAAATCCCAGGATTGTTTCATATGCCTGTTGGTTAGCCCAGTCATTAGCCGGGGGTAGAATTTGCACAACAAATAATACCAGCGACATTAACAGAGCAGAAAAAAAACCAAGCCAGATGACCCTGCGTGAGCGCCTGAAACCATAAACTTCTGTAAGTATATCACCGAAAATGTAGCTCAGGGGAAACAATAGAGTTCCTCCATCAAAGGTAAACTTCCCAAGCGTAAGAATCTTCGTGGAGGCGATGTTGGAAATGAGCAAAACGGAAACAAACAGAGCCACCAATATATCAAAAAAGCGATATTGTGTGTTATTCATTGTAATTATTTATCTGCATATAGCGGGGAATGAACCGAAGGCAGACAGGTATCAAAAAATGAATTAACAAAATGAGGTACACATTGTGAAGCAACTGGAGTATTTGAATTAAACATTACTGCAATGCCAATCTTAGTATTTGGATCGAACGCAATCTCAGCACGGAATCCCTCAACATAACCGCCATGATACACAATATCGTGTCCGTTAATATTGAATACTCTCCAGCCCAATCCATAATATGTTTTTTCAAGCGATTTCCAGTTCCGGCGATAGGCAGCTTTTTTTGGAGTTTCAATCAAATGATTTGATACATCTTCGATAGTTTTCTCATCAATGACCTCTGGATAATATCCTGTGAGAGCTAGAAGCCATTTAGCCATATCCGATGCGCTGGCATTTATTCCCGAAGCCGGAGACGCAGAATAGTAGCGGTCGTTCTTGGGTTCTGTCTTCCAGGTTGTCCCTATCCTTAAATGAGGCATTGCCGTGTTAGGATTATAGTAAAATGAGGCATAATCCGTTGAAGCATCCCGCATATTCAATGGCTGAAATATTTTCTCCAGAAGCAGATTATTATAATCCTTACCGGACACATTGTATAAAACATCACCTATCAAACAATATGCAACATTTTGATAACTGTATACCTGACCTGGTTTTGCTATACTTGGTACTAAAGCCAGTGAACTTTTAATTTTTTCATAGTCATTGCCATTGTCCAACAAATCAGTATAAGTATGTTCGGGTAACCCGGTGGTCTGGCTCAGGATATTCCTGACTGTCATATGGGAAGCTGAAGAGGTATCCTTCATTCTGAAATCTGTAAGATAGTGTTGGATCCGGTCATCCCAACTAAGAGACCCTTCCTCAACCAGTATTCCGGTAAGAATTGAAGCAAAACCTTTGGAAACAGAACCTAATCTGAAAACAGTATGCGTATCAATGGTATCGGTTCCCCCTGATTTTTTAACACCATAACCTTTCAGCAACATGATTTCTCCTTTATATACCAGGGCTACAGCAGCACCAGGACTTTTCACACTGTCAATGGCATTCTGCAGGTATTCATCGTAAGCAAAAATCAGACTATCTAAACCGGAAGGTTTAGGACTGCTTACGAAAGCAGAACTTTTGGATTCATAAGAGCCATCCGTCACCGAGCCCAGGTCCAGTGTTGAAATCAATACAATCAAAAAAACAAAAACTCCGGCCAATAATCTTTTCAACATAAAACAATCCCTGCAAATGTTAAAACTTTACCTGTTAATTTTTTTAAAAATCTATTTCAAATGTAAAACTTTTGCCTTATTTACGAAATGCCTGGCAAAAAAGTTATGCACAGGCAAATCAGAAACTTGAAAAACAGAAAGATATTGCATAGTTTATATTAATTTTAAATTCCTGTCTAATACAATCGTAATGTTCCTTTTAAACAAATAAAGTAATAACTTGCCCTGTGAAAGTAAAACAAAATAAAATATTATGGGAAAAAAGCTAAACTTGAATAGACGAGGATTCCTGAAATCTTCTGTATTAGGGACAGCAGGTGCCTTTATAGGGACAGGTGCTATGGGTAATAACGTACAAAGAATTACGAAGGAACCGGTGATTATTCGGCGGAGGCTTGGAAAAACTGATATTGAATTGCCGATTGTGAGTTTTGGTGTTATGCGTTCGGATAACGCTGCTTTGGTAAAATCAGCCTTTGAAATGGGGTTTGTCCATTTCGATACTGCTCACGGTTATCAGGAAGGCAGGAATGAAACTATGCTAGGAGAGCTTTTTAAAAGTTATCCTCGCGATTCGTTTGTATTGGCAACCAAGGTAGCACCCGATGATGTGAGCCGGCAAACTGGTGAATTGGGTCCCGGTGCTACCAAAGAAAGCATATTGTCCAAATTTGAATTGAGCCTGAAACGATTGCAAATGAAGTATGTGGATATACTGTATTTACATGGCGTCTCATACAGGAATACTGCACTTGCGCCACAAATGCTCGAA
>Ga0315284_10007441_pt1 | contig 15648 bp, 15 predicted proteins | sample YL17G09_16_MG_FD_203696 | JGI IMG/M metagenome (GOLD analysis project Ga0315284, IMG submission 203696) | Sediment microbial communities from Yellowstone Lake, YNP, Wyoming, USA - YL17G09_16 | ecosystem: Environmental > Aquatic > Freshwater > Lake > Sediment | place: USA: Wyoming | collected... | reverse complement strand
AAATTTTTTTTCGATGATTTCGCGTTGTAAGCGGGGTTTGAGTTATCCAAAACATTCAAAAAGCCGTTGTAGTGAAAACCTATCCTATTGCATCGTGTGATTTCGGTCATACAATCAGGTCATGTTTATTCGTCCGATCACGGTCAGAAAGAATGGCAAACGTCATGGCTACTGGGCATTGGTCCAGTCATATCGAACCAATCGCGGTCCTCGTCAGCGTGTGGTATCGTATCTTGGTCAGGCCGATGAGCCTTTGCGTTGTGGAATGCATCAGCGGGCGACAGGCACACCATATCAGCGAATGCTCTTTGATGATATCGAGCCTGCATGGGTGGAAGTAAATACCAACGGCATCCGTGTTGAAAATTGTTTAGACTTCGGCGGGCCGTGGCTTGGTCTTGAGCTTATCAGGCAGCTTGGTCTGACCGAACTCTTTAATCAGCTCATGGACGGCGGTCGTGAAGATGTGCCCTGGTCACTGATGGCTATGGTGCTTGTGATAGCTCGCCTGTGTGATTGTTCGAGTGAACTGCACATTGCCGAACACTTTTATAAAGATACTGTCCTGTGCGATCTGCTTGGTGTTGGACAAGATAAGATAAATGATGATCGTCTGTATCGCGCGCTGGATCAACTGCTTCCTCACAAGGAATCGCTGGAGGTTCATCTCAAAGATCGCCTTGGCACATTGTTCGGCCTTGAATATGACATTCTGCTATACGATGTTACCAGCACATATTTCGAGGGTCAGGCAAAGGGCAATGATCTTGCACAGCGAGGCTATAGCCGGGATCATCGAGGCGATTGCAAGCAGGTTTGTATCGGGCTTGTGGTAAGTAAATGCGGGATGCCTCTGGGTTATGAGATATTCGCGGGCAATCGGCATGATTCAACGACGGTAGAAGAGATCGTCGAGACGATGGAACGCCGTTACGGCAAGGCAGACCGTATCTGGGTTATGGATAGAGGGATGGTATCGCAGGAGAATATCGACTTGCTCAAAGAAGGCAAACGGCGTTATATAATCGGTACACCAAAATCAATGCTCAGGAATTTTGCCGTCCAGATTGCATCCGACAACTGGGACAAGGTGTATGAGGGTCTTGATGTGCAACGTTGTCAAAGTCCTGACGGCAGTGATGAGACATTTATCCTCTGCCGCAGCCAGGACAGACGCAAAAAAGAGCAGGCGATGCACGAGCGTTTTGAGAAACGAATCGAGGACGGCCTCAAGAAAATAGAGTCAGGCTGCTCCAAACGAAAATGTGATGTGATAACCATAGCCAAACGTGTCGGCAGACTGCTTGGCCAAAACAGCCGAGCGGCAGGGTTGTTTGAAACGAATGTGATAAAGACCGCCGATGGCACAGCAAAACTCCTCTGGCACAAGGTTGAGGCATGGCGTAACTGGGCGGCTTTGAGTGAAGGCTGTTATATGCTGCGAACCAACATAAATGATTGGAGCGGAGAAGATCTCTGGAAGGCGTATATACAGCTTACCGAAGCAGAGGCTGCATTTCGGATTCATAAAAGCGATCTGAAGATACGTCCCGTCTGGCATCAGAAGACCGAGCGTGTGCAGGCTCATATCCTGGTGTGCTTCCTTGCGTATGTGGTGTGGAAAACTCTGGGTCAGATGTGCAAAGCCGCCGGTCTGGGCGATGAGCCACGACGGGTTTTTGAAGAACTGGCAAAGATAAAGGCCGTCGATGTGGTATTGCCGACTCGCTCGGGTCATCAAATTCGTCGTAGATGCGTCAGCCAGCCCAGCGATCATCAGGCGATCCTGCTGCAAAGACTTGGCCTGAATCTGCCGAAAAATCTGCCGCCGACAAACAAGATTTTGAAAAAAATGTAGTGAAAACTTTCATCGTTTTTAAGCCAAAATCAACGATTTATACCCCTAACTGCGGAACTTGGGCTAAACTATCAAGGCCGCAGAACGCTAAAACCTTTCTGAATATAATAAACATTTTCTTAATAATTAGCCTAACACTATTAATAGTCGGTGTTATTTCCAGTTTTCTTTGTTACACTACGTATATAGCAGGAACACCGGCGCATCTATATAGCGGTCGTTTTGGCACCAGATATGTACCGGAAATAGCATCAGGTGATCCTATTTATAAAAATCTTGCAATTTTTAGTTTTAAAGTTGCCAGCATTGGTCTTCTGTCATCTATGATTTGTTTTGCTATCAAATATACCCATAAAACAAAAAATGAAGATTGAATGTTTTTCATTTCGATATGTCATTTTGATTTTTAATTTTTGATTTTTTATTTTCTTTTTAGGTATTCGTTAATCGCTGCAGCGGCGGTGCGGCCCTGACCCATAGCAAGAATTACCGTTGCGGCACCCAAAACTATGTCCCCGCCGGCGTAAACGCCATCGAGAGAAGTCTTGCAGTTTTCATCGACAATAATATTGCCCCATTTGTTAAGTTGCAGGCCCGGCGTTGTCTGACCAATCAAGGGATTTGCGCCATTGCCGACTGCGACAACTACAGCATCAACTTCAATCTGAAATTCAGAGCCTTCAATCGGCACAGGTCTGCGCCTGCCTGATGAATCAGGCTCGCCAAGCTGATACTTGAGACACTCAATCGCATTTACCAGTCCATCACTGGTACCGAGAATTCTTTTTGGATTTTGCAAAAGGTGAAATTCAATACCTTCATCTTTTGCGTTTTGGACTTCTTCCACGCGGGCGGGCATTTCCTTTTCGCTTCGCCGATAAACAAGATACACCTTCTCAGCACCGAGTCTGACGGCTGTTCTTGCGGCATCCATCGCAACGTTTCCGCCACCGATAACGGCAACCTTTTTCGATTTTGCAATCGGTGTATCAGCGCCTTTGCCGAAGTCATAAGCTCGCATCAGATTTGCGCGGGTCAGGTACTCATTTGCACTGTAAACACCGACTAAGTGTTCGCCTTCGATACTCATAAATACCGGCAAGCCCGCCCCAACGCCTATATAAACGGCCTGGTAGCCATCATCTTCCATAAGCTGCTTTATCGTTCTTGTCCTGCCAACGACAAAATTGCAGATGATTTTGACGCCCATTGTTTCGAGCTGCTTGATTTCTTCCTGTACAATTGCCTTTGGCAGTCTGAATTCCGGGATGCCGTAAACCATCACGCCGCCGGGCTTGTGAAAGGCCTCAAATATTGTCACATCATGACCTATCCTGCGAAGGTCGGTAGCAACGACAATTCCACCGGGGCCTGAGCCTATCACGGCAACTTTTTTGCTGGTCCGGCCTGTGATTTTCGGGATAGATTCGTCATGAAATTTCGCACCCCAGTCTGCAACAAATCTTTCAAGTCTGCCTATTGAGACAGACATATCGACAGTCTTAAATTTTTTTCCGACCGTGCAGGGAAGCTGGCACTGCACTTCCTGCGGGCAGACTCTTCCGCAGACGGCAGGCAGAAGCGAATTTTCCTTTATTATATCGAGCGCTTTTTTGTAATTACCTTCGATAATTTCAGCGATAAAGTCTTTTATTTTTATTGCTACCGGACAACCCGCTACGCAGGGGGCATTTTTGCAGCCGAGGCATCGCAAAGCTTCAAGTTTTGCCTGAGTTTCGGTAAACCCAAGAGCAACTTCGCTAACGTTCTTTCGCCGTTTAACAGGGTCCTGCAGATTCATCGGCTGTGGAGGAATATTATAGCGGTCTGAAGGTTTGAGTGTTCCGTTTCGGTGCTTTTGTAAAAGTTCATCGAGAAGTTTTTGCTGGTCGCTCTGTTCCACATTAATTCCCAAAGCCGATTTTGCATTTATGTTTTTTATATTCTTCAATCGCCTGCTGTTCCTGTTTTCTGTAAGCCTGCATTCTTTTCATCATCAAATCAAAATTTACCTGATGGCCGTCAAATTCAGGACCGTCAACACAGACGAATTTTGTTTGTCCACCCACTTCGACCCGGCATCCGCCGCACATTCCGGTTCCGTCAATCATAATGGTATTGAGCGAAACAACGGTCGGGATATTGTATTTTTTCGTAACCTCGCAGCAGAATTTCATCATTACTGCAGGGCCTATCGCAACAGCAAGGTCGGGCTTTGGTATTCTTTTGCAAACTTCCTCAAGAGGTTCTGTTACGAGCGCTTTTTTGCCGCAAGAGCCGTCATCGGTAACCAAGATTAACTCATCGCTTATGGCCTTAAAATCATCTTCGAGAATCAAAAGTTCTTTTGTTCTTGCGCCGAGAATAGTGATTATCTTGTTGCCTGCTTTTTTCATCGCAGTCGCTATCGGCAGAAGCGGCGCGTTGCCAATACCGCCACCGATGCAGACAACTGTACCGACTTTTTCAATATGAGTTGGCTTGCCAAGCGGGCCGAGGATATTTTCCACCTTGTCGCCAATCCGTAATTCAGCAAGTTCGGCGGTACTTTTGCCGACGGCCTGCCAGATAAGGCGGATTGTCCCTTTTTTTGCATCAGTGCCAGCTATTGTCAGAGGGATTCTTTCGCTGTAAGCCGTTGACAGACAAACAATAACAAACTGGCCTGGTTTTGCGGCTGCCGCCACCAGCGGAGCCTCAATATCGGCCACAAAGACATTAGAACATAACTGCTTTTTCGACAATAGCTTATGAGGCAATTTGGCTGCCTTTCGCCTGAATTTTGCTTAAAAAACGGGATTATTGCCTAATTTGGGGTATCAGTCAAGCGATTAAACCACCTTTTACTTATACTATTGAAACTGCAGAAAAAATCAACTTCTATTGGCTTTTTTTAATATTTTGACTTCAAAAATCCTGCAAAAAAGTGCTTGCCGTATAGAAGTCTTTGCCGTATAGTGGTTTGCGGTTTTTTAAAATCTACCGAATCGCAGGTAATAGTGTCATTGAGAACTTAATAATAGCGGAAGAAAGACGTATTTAGGATAATACAGCATAATGAACCAATTCCTGAAACTCTCTGTTGATACGAGGTAAACTATGACAACAATAACGAAGAAAGAATTAATTGACCGGATTGCGGAACAGACACAGGCCAAAAGAGTTGTGGTAAAGCGCGTTGTTCAGGCTTTTCTTGATGAGATTATTTCAGAACTCAGCAGCAACAACCGGCTGGAATTTAGGGACTTCGGCGTATTTGAGGTCCGCACACGTGAGGCCAGGGTCGCACAGAATCCCAAGACTCTCGAAAGGGTGAAGGTCCCCGCCAAACGTACAGTAAAATTCAAAATGGGCCGACTGATGAAGGAAAAGTTAAGCAGCAGCGTTGCTCCGGCGTAAGTGCAAGAACAAATGTATTCTCAACATCAATTGTTACGGCATCATAAAAATATATTTAACGAACCTGTCTGTTGGAAATCCGGCAGACAGGCAAGGTTATTTAAGGAGTACTTAAATGCCAGAGGGAGTTGTTAAGTGGTTTGACCCCAAGAAGGGCTATGGATTTATCGAAGCTGCCGACCAGTCTGATGTGTTTGTTCATCACACAAGTTTCAAAACAAAAGGTCTTCGGACGCTTAATCAGGGTGACAAGGTAAGTTATGAGATGGTCCAGGGCGAAAAGGGGCCCCGAGCTGAATCAGTAGTAATTTTGAAATAATTTGCAAAAAACCTCTTTTCCCTGATATTAAACAGCTAATGGTTTAAGCGAGGAGGAAATGGCTTTAACCGAATTACAATCAGTTCTGAACTGCAACGTGCTTGTGCTGAACAAGTATTATATGCCGCTGCGCATCATAGGCGTCAAAAGAGCCTTATGTATGCTTTGCAGAGAGCTCGCCGAGGTCGTATCATACGAACAGGGTCAGTATTACAATTATGATTTTGCCAGCTGGAGAGACATCAGCCAGATAAAAAAATCATTCGAACCGGATGAACACGACTGGATTTCCACGGTTAATTTTCACATAGCCGTACCGCGGATTGTCAGACTCCTGTTTTACGACCGGCTACCGAGAAACGATGTGAAATTCAACAGACGCAACATATTTGCCCGCGACGCCAACAGATGCCAGTATTGCGGGAAAAAATTTCCAACGACAGAGTTATCTCTCGACCATGTCATACCGAAAAGTTGCGGCGGAACGGCAACCTGGGAAAACCTCGTTTGTGCTTGTACTGATTGCAATGCTAAAAAAGGCGGCAGATTGCCACAGCAGGCCAACCTTACACTTATACGACAACCGACAAGGCCAAAACGTAATCCGACAGTCCATCTTCATTTAAGCAGTGAAAGATACTACAGCTGGAAACAATTTCTCGACCACGCATATTGGTCGGTTGAACTTACATAGAAAGCGATTTTATGAAAACGCTTCTTTACATAAAGGCTTCGCCAAGAGACGAGAGAAGTCATTCTCACACGGTAGCTGGGGCCTTTCTGACTGCATATCGGCAGAAAAATCCGCAGGACAAGATTGTAATAATTGACTTGTTCAAACAATCTTTGCCAGAATTTGACGCTCTGGCAGCAGAATCTAAATACGCTATCCTTCAAGGCAAAGAAAAAACAGCTGAACAGACAAAAAGATGGTCTCAAATTGAAAAAATAATTGAGCAGTTCAAATCCGCTGATAAATATCTTATTTCAACGCCAATGTGGAACTTCAGTATCCCCTACAAATTGAAACATTATATTGATATCATAGTTCAGCCGGGTTATACCTTTACAACAACAAATACCGGCTATAAAGGCCTTGCAGGCGATAAACCTCTGTGTCTGATACTTGCCCGCGGAGGAAGTTATGACAATGATTCGCCAATAGCCTTTCAGAAAAAATATCTTGAATTCATCCTGGGCTTCATCGGCTTTACAGACATTAAAACAATAATCTGCCAGCCAATGCTGGGTGATGAAAAAACCGTAGTTGCCGCACAGACCAAAGCCATCACCGAGGCAAAAGCAGTTGTACAAAAATTCTAAAATCAGTTAATATTAAGAAATAAACCGTGCGATTATATCTGATAAATCCACGCAATTCACTCATAAGCCTTGCCAATATCCGCAATAACCGCTGGAACCGTTATCGAATCTGGAAACCTCTGGGCCTTTTAGTCCTGGCTTCGGCCACGCCGCCTCAGTGGGACATCAAGATAATTGACGAGAATCTCGGCACAGCCGACTATGCGTCGATGCCCCGACCGGACCTGGTGGGCATTACCGCTTTCACCGCCCAGGCCAGCCGAGCTTACGAATTGGCCACTGAATTTCGCAACCGCTCGATACCGGTAATAATGGGTGGTATTCACGCTACTATGCGTGTACAGGAGGCCCTCGATTACGTCGATTCGGTAGTAACAGGCGAGGCCGAACTTGTCTGGCCGAGAGTTTTAGCCGACTTCCAGAATGGCTTCTTAAAGAGAGTTTATGCCGGCGAATATGTGGATATGAAAAATGTTCCGCCTGCAAGACACGACCTGCTGCCCAAGGGATACGCTTTTGGTTCGATTCAAATCAAGCGAGGCTGCCCGCTTAATTGCAACTTCTGCAGCGTTACGGCCTTCAATGGTCCCCAATACAGGGCTCGGCCCATTGAAGATGTCGTACGCGAATTCAAAACAATCCGGGAAAAGTATGTTCTGGTTGTTGATGATAATCTCATCGGAACCAGTAAAGAACATATCAGCTGGGCCAAGAGGTTGTTTGTCGCGATGATTGCTGCCGGCATCCGCAAGAAGTGGATCGCACAGACTACAATCAACATCGCCGATGACGACGAATTGCTGACGCTTGCCTCCAGGGCCGGCTGTAGAGGCGTTTTTATCGGCTTTGAATCGCCGACTGCTGAAGGGCTGGCTGAAGTGGGCAAGAAATTCAATCTCGTCAAAAACCGGGACATGAGAGACTCTGTCCGCAAGATAAAGCGACACAATATCCTTGTGGTCGGCTCTTTCATTATAGGCCTGGACACCGACAAACCTGGTATCGGCAGACAGACAGTCGAAGCGGCCAATTTTTATGGCATAGACCTCCTCAATACAATGGTTCTAACGCCACTGCCCGGCACACGCCTCTGGGAAAAAATGGAAACACAAGGCAGAATCACAACCAATTCTTTCCCTAATGACTGGAAGTATTACACGCTTACTCTCCCGGTCGCCGATTATAAACATTTGTCTCGGGACGATGTTATTAGAGAGCTCGAATACTGCGACAAAACTTTTTATTCTATACAGAGAATATTAAGCCGACTATACGGCAATTTTCGGCAAAGACACTGTTCTTTTATTACGATGATAGCCAACCTTTCGTACAGGTACAACTTACGCATAGCTCGCAAGGCACACCGGCAATTCAACTTATCCAGTGGCCAGGCGATCAAATACACTTCCGAAAATCGAGTCAGGATTTCCTGTTTGAAAGAAAAAGACGCTTTATCTGAAAAAAGATTAAAAGATGTCCGGCACAACTGATAACACAACAAACGATGAACTTGCCTGGCAGCAAATGACTATCATATTTTATCTCCTGAGACGACTTTGAAGGCCTGTGGCAGACAGTTAAGAATATCTGTGGCAATCAGACTTATCTGGCCTTTATCTTTCGCCGCCAAATCTCCCGCAAGACCATGAACGTAAACAGCCAATACAGAAGCTTCAAAATTATCAAGTCCCTGCCCACACAGAGCGGTAATTGCACCGGTTAACACATCACCAGAACCAGCCGTTGCCATACCGGGATTACCGGTAGTATTGACATATACTTTTTCAGTATCAGTAACCACCGTACCAAAACCTTTGAGCACAATAACGGCTCTGGCAGCACGGGCAAATTCAACAGCAACAGTTTCTCTGTTCTCGGGCATAGGTGTTCTTAAAAGCCCTGACCAGAGCCTTTTCATTTCGCCTGGATGAGGAGTAAGAATAATATTCGCTTTGCATATATCGGGCCAGCTCGGCAAAAACGCTAAATTATTCAAACCATCTGCATCTATAACAAGCCTGATTCCTTCAAGCCGCAAAAGATTTTCAAGCACAGCCTTAACGCCATTGGATATGCCCACGCCCGGCCCAAATGCAATAATGTCGTTTTCCTCGACAGATTTTAAAACAGTATCGACTGCCTTTGCACTGATTTTGCCGGTGGAATCCTCGGAAAGCGGAATCGTTGTATAACAAGGTTCAATTGCTGCTACAATGGGCAGAACACTCGCAGGTACTGCAAGCCTTACAAGGCCTGAGCCGCTTCGAAGCGCACTTTTTGCCGCGATGGCCGCAGCCCCGCTAAATCCTCTGCTGCCGGCGATTACACAGACCTTTCCGAAATCGCCTTTATGGGCATCGACCCTGCGAGCAGGCAATTTAGGCATCTCTGTTACCTTTTGCATAATATACCTTTCAATCATAACAGCCGGCTTTTGCCTCAAGTGTCATATCGGCAAAAAGGCTTGCCTTGTATTTATACCAGGCAAGCGATGCTACCATCACGGCATTATCAGTACAATATCTTTTGGGTGCAACCAGCAGCTTTCTATCGGTTCGCTGCGCCATTTTTTCAAGCTCATTTCTCAAAAAGGTATTGGCTGCAACGCCGCCGCCGAGCAGAATGGTTTTTGCTCCAACTTTGTCGCAAGCCTTCTCGGTTTTCCTTATAAGAACATCCACTACCGCAGCCTGAAATGAAGCTGCGATATCTGCAATTTCTTCTTGGCTCATTTTGTCAATGCGGCTTTTTCCCTTCATATCCTGACCCTGACAATAATAAAGCACAGCGGTTTTCAGGCCGCTGAATGAAAAATCAAGCGAATCCTTCGCGAGCATCGTCCTGGGGAAATCAACTGCGGCAGGATTTCCTTTTTCCGCAGCCTTTTCAATGCTCGGCCCCCCGGGATAAGGCAGATTCAGAATCGATGCAACCTTGTCGAAGGCCTCGCCCGCCGCATCGTCAATGGTTGAGCCAAGCAGCTCAAACTCAAGAACATTTTTGTATTCATACAGACTTGTATGACCGCCTGAGACAACTATCGCCACTGCGGGAAGCTGCAAATCTTTGGTCTCCATCATTGCCGATTGAAGATGGGCGTGAATATGGTTTATTGCAATTAAAGGTTTTTGCCATACAAGTGCGAGAGTTTTCGCTGCCGTTATACCAACGACAAGCGCAACGGTAAGTCCCGGCTGATTTGCAACTGCTATTGCATCTATATCGCTGCTGCCAAGTCCTGATTGTTCTATTGCCTGTTCAATAATCGGATAAATCTTTTCGATGTGAGCGCGTGATGCGATTTCCGGCACAACGCCACCGTATCTGCAATGAAGTTCTGCCTGTGAAGAAACGATATTCGAAAGCACTTCTGTTCCATTGCGCACTACTGCAGCAGCAGTTTCATCACAGCTTGTTTCAATACCGAGGATATTAACATCAGTTTTCATCAGACAAAATAATAATGAACTGTGTCGGATATGTCAATTTAACCACAAAACGAAATGGGGGGTGAATCCCAAAGTTCCTCACTGCTGATATCAGGAAACTTTTTTTTAAGATACGCTCGTTCTTTTTCAATTCTTGCCTGCGGAAGTTCCTTCTCAAAAAGACAGACAAAATATTCCTTGTCTTTCCGGTACTGGTCCTTTCTTAAAATGGTGCCGCTCGTTTTAATAACCTGTCCGTCATGAAACCTCAGAGTGATTTTAACCTTGCTTCCCTGTTTTAAGGACGATTCTTGCGGGTCGAAATCTGAAAAGAAAAACCTGACCGCTTTTGCCGAAATGCCAACCACCTGCGTCTGCATATTTAGAATTTGAGGAGCCGCCATCGGCGGATAAGTAAATCTGGAACACTGACGTCTTTCCCCCCGTCTTCTGTCGGTCCTTCGATGGTTGACACATGGGTGAGCGGCATCATCAGGTATGCCCCGTCTCCGCTGCTGCTTTCTTCTATCTAAATCAGGCTTTTCCATAAAATAAACTCTATTTCTGAATTTAAGAATTTTAAGCTCGGTATTCCGATTTTACAAGTACAAAAAACTGCCACAATATGCTTTTCACGATTCTGGCCAGCGTAAAACCTCAGCAGCTTCAACTCTGCCGGAACAAGCTTTATAGACATATTAACCGGCGGTAAATCGCCATCGGATAAATCTTTTCGATGTGAGCACGCGATGCGATTTCCGGCACAACGCCGCCGTATTTCTGGTGAAGTTCTACCTATGAAGAAACAACATTTGAAAGAACCTTTGCCCCGTTGCATACCACAGCAGCAGTCTCATCACAGCTTGTTTCAATGCCGAGGATATTCACATCCGTTTTCATCGGACAAGATAATAATGAACCGCATTGGATATATCAATTTAATCAAAAAATATAATTGGGGGGGAATCCCAAAGTTCCTCGCTGCTGATATCAGGAAACTTTTTTTTAAGATATGCCAGTTCCTTGTCGATTCTTTCCGGCGGGAGTTCGGGTTGGAAAAGACAGACAAAATGTTCTTTCTCTTCCTGGTATCGGTCCCTTCTTAAAACAGTGCCGGTCATTTTAAAAACCTGTCCATCATGGAACTTTAGAGATATTTTAACCTTGGCTCCCAGCTTCAAGGTCGCTATCTGCGGGTCAAAATCTGAAAAGAAAAACCTGATCGCTTTTGCTGAAATGCCGACCACCTGCGACCGCATATTCAGAACCACAGGAGCCGCTGCCAGAGGATATGCGATTCGGGGATACTGACGTCTTTTCCTCTGTCTTCTGTCGGTTCCCAGGCGGTTAATACAAAGTTGAGCAACAGCATCGAGCTCGTCCTGTCTCCGCTGCCGTTTCCTTCTATCAAAACCAGGCTGTTCCATAAAATAAACTCCATTCCTGCTCTTGAGGATTTTAAACTCAGTGTTCTGATTTTACAAGTATAAAAATCTGCCGTAATATGCTTTTGATGATTCTAGCCGGTGTAAATCTCAGCGGCGTTTGTTCTGCAGGGACAAGCCTTACAGGCATATCCGCCGACGGCAAATCGCCGACAATTTTAATATTTTGTTTATTTGTACAGCCAAAACCTATTTTTTCAGCGGTTTTGATTAAAGGCAACCGTTCAGGGCTAAAGCCTATTAAATCACAGCATACAACTTCCGCAGCCATAGGGTCAACGGATGCAGCCAGCCAGCCGAGTTTTCTGGGATTACCTCTTATGGGGCCGGGACCCTCCATTACAACTATGGCATCGATAATCGTCAGCACAGGATTGAGCAGCTTATAAATATCTATCAGCATTGTGCAAAAATTATCAAAGGTTGCGCCTTTTCTGTAATGCCAGATTGCCTTTGCCTTTCCGCTGACACAGCCGAACATATTTTTGACTGCGATAGTCGCCACAATCTGCTGATGGGTCTTGAGCTTCGGCAGGTTTATAATCTTATCAGCCTCAAGTGCAACAGAACTGATACCTATTTTTGTTTCTGAATGCTCAAGCGTGCATTTTACAGGTTTGCCAAGTTGTCTTATTCTGACGCCGAGTTTTTTTAAGGGCTCAACAATGCCGAGCGCCTCCGCACAGGCGGCAGCGTTTGACCACGCAGGAGAATCCGCAACGAACGGTTTTGCGCCAAAATCAAGAAGGATTTTTGCAAGTTCTATAATTACGGCAGGATCGGTTTGAACAGCACAACTGGCAGGTCTTGGGGCTATCATATTCGGCTTTATGAGAACCTTGTCGCCTTTATTTATAAAAGCATTGATGCCGCCGTGAAGCTCAAAATGTTTCAGCAATGCGGCCTGTACCTTTGCAGGGTCATAATCATCGCATCTTGTCAGTGAAACTTTTACTTGTGCCATTCTGCAGTAAGATTTTAACGTTATATTCGTCAGCTTCAAGAAATTGTTTTTAAGACCGCTTTATTAGTGCTATAATATGCCGCAAATGAAAGAGCTTTTAAAAAAACTTATTCAGGCAAAATCCACATCTGATGTCGGCGAAATCGACTGCGCCAACGTGCTGGCCGATTTTTTTCTCGCCGCCGGCATAGAACCAAAGGTCGATGTCTGGGACTCTAACCGTGCAAACCTGACTGCCGTCCTTAAATCTGCAGGAGAAAAACCGGCTCTTTTATTTGTCGGTCATCTCGATGTTGTGCCTGCGGAAAAGCGGGGCTGGCAATTTCCCGCCTTTGGGGCAATAGAACATAATGGAAAGATTTTCGGCAGAGGCGCCTGTGATATGAAGGCCGGCATTACGGCAGCAGCGGTTGCAATGACCGAAATATTCCAGTCCAAAGTTGAGCTTAAAGGCGATATGATTTTCGCTGCTACGGCAGGCGAGGAAACCGACAGTGCCGGTATCAGGAGGTTTCTCGAACCATTCGTAAAAGGCACTTGCGGATTCTGCGGCAGCATAGTGCCGGAGCCGACAAATTTCGAGCTTGTTACCGCTCATCGCGGGCTTTTGTGGCTTGAAATCAAAACAAAGGGCAAAACCGCCCATGGCTCAATGCCGCAGCTCGGCGTAAACGCGATAGAGTCAATGAGATTATTTTTAAACGAGCTTGTATATTATGATGATATAAATGTCGAGCCTGATAAGCTGCTCGGCCGCTCGTCAATAAGCGTAAACAAAATTATCGGCGGCTCAGCAACAAATATAGTGCCTGACAGTTGTCTTATACAAGTAGATATTCGCACCCTGCCGGGGCAGAATCACAGCCACATAGCCGGGGACTTTGAAAAGATGTTTTCAAAACTTTCCCAGCAGGATACTGACTTTGCGGCCGAACTGAATATCCTTCGTGATGTTGTCGCTCTTGATACAGACCCCGATTGCGCGTTTGTCAGCCGGTTAAAAGAATTGATAAATAAAAGCGAGTTTAAAACCGTACCATTTACAACTGATGCGCCTTTTATCGCACAATTAAATATCCCTGTGGTTGTGTTCGGACCCGGCAGACCGGAACTTTGCCACAAGCCGGATGAATTCATTGAAACAGAAGATTTGCAAAAAGCGATAGACCTCTACAAAAGAATTATTCTGCATTTTCTGGCATGAGGAAATCAGTCGCAGAGCATTTTATTATTATTCTTCCACTGTTTGTTTTTGCTTTGCATACTGTGCGATAACCATCTGCTGAACATTTGGCGGAACAACTTCATAATGGCTCAGCGTCATTGAATAACTGCCCTGACCGCCGGTAACGCTTTTAAGCTGACTGTCATAATTCGAGATTTCAACCAGTGGAACCTGCGCCTTTATGACCATCATATTGCCCGCCAGCATATCCTGTCCCTGGACGCGTCCTCTTTTGCCGGACAGGTCTCCTGCGATATCGCCGACGTATTCGGCGGGTATGGTAATTTCTATATTTACAATCGGCTCAAGAAGACAGGGTTTTGCCTTTTGCACGGCGTCGATGAAAGCGCCCTTCCCCGCGGCACGGAACGCCACTTCCTTGGAGTCAACAGGATGATGTTTCCCGTCATAGATGGAAACCTTGACATCCTGTATCGGGAAACCGGCAACAATGCCGTTATCCATTACTTCCTGAATACCTTTGACAACAGGAGCTTCATACTGACCCGGGATAGAGCCGCCGAATATATCCCATGTGCACTGCAGCGGTTTTTCGGAGCCGCGAGGGGCCGGTTCAACCCGGAGATACACTTCGCCGAACTGCCCTGCACCGCCGGTCTGTTTCTTATGGCGGTAATGTCCATCGGCCTTTGTTGTAATCGTCTCACGGTATGGTATTTTAGGCGGTTTGGTATTGACCGCCAGCTTAAATCTCTTTGACATCTTTGAAAGCATAACGCGCAGATGTAAATCGCCCAGTCCGCTGATAATTAGTTCTCTGGTCTGTCTGTCGCGGCTGACCTTAAAGCACACATCCTCTTCTGTAAGTTTTTCCATCGCTGAGCCTAATTTCTGCTCATCTCCCTTTGATGCGGGTTCCAGAGCAAGGCTGAACATCGGCGACGGAAGTTTGGGCATTTCGAATTTTCCTGTTACCTTGCCATCGTGGATGAGGTCGCCTATCTGGAGTTCCTCGATTTTAGCAAGAGTTACAATATCTCCTGCAGCACCGGCATCGACCTCACTGATTTCAGCCCCCTGCGTCTTGAGGACATGACCGGGCCGAATTGCTTTTCTGTCAGTGCTTCTGAACATTGCAGTATCGCTTTTGAGTGTTCCGCTGAAGATTCTCATAGAGGTGTATTTCATATTTGTACGTGGGTCAAGTCCGATTCTGAAGACAAGCCCTGCCAGAGGCCCCGCCGGGTCAGGCTTGATTTCGGTCTGATTTTCTCCTGCGACAAGTTTTGCCGGCCTGCATTGAGCCGGCGAAGGAACATAATCAGTTATAAAATTCAGCAATTCGGTTATGCCGATTTCTTTTCTGGCATTGGCAAAAAGAATCGGCACGATAGTGCCTTCGATAAGTGCTTTGACAAATACGGATGCAATCTTTTCCTCCTGAATCTGTTCGCCGCCAAGATATGCCTCCATCAGAGCATCGTCGGCTTCAATTGCGCTTTCGATTAGTTCGGTATGAGCACTTGCAACATCCATAACCGGCGAATCGCCGCTCGTCTTTTTGATACAATCAATCACAGCAGACTTATCTTCGGTGGGCAAATTTGCGCATCTGCACTGGCTGCCGAAAGTCTGCTGAATATTCTTAAGCAGTTCCGGCAGGTCGGCATTTTCGGTATCGATTTTATTTATAATAATAATTCTTGGCTTATTGGCATCGGTCGCA
>Ga0315284_10007439_pt1 | contig 15651 bp, 13 predicted proteins | sample YL17G09_16_MG_FD_203696 | JGI IMG/M metagenome (GOLD analysis project Ga0315284, IMG submission 203696) | Sediment microbial communities from Yellowstone Lake, YNP, Wyoming, USA - YL17G09_16 | ecosystem: Environmental > Aquatic > Freshwater > Lake > Sediment | place: USA: Wyoming | collected... | reverse complement strand
AAATTCTGTAAATATTTGAACTTTGGATGCATAAAATGTATTTGCAAATATCTTCATTGTTTCTGATTCATCTGATGTACATAATGATAAAATGGCATTTGGATAATTTGTTTTATAAAATTCTTCTGTTAGTTTTACTACACTTTCTGTACATACCGATGATTTACCCAAAACAATATGTTTTTGATTATGAAAATCTTCATATGCTGTTCTTGCTGTTAAAAATTCAGGATTGTGAATTAAATTCAACTGATATTCAATCGCATATTTTTCAGTTGTTTGTGGTTCTACTGTACTTTTAATAATAACCACACCTCCATAACTATTATTTTTAAGACTTGCTAATGTTTCAACAATTGGACCTTTATCATAGATTAATGTATCATAATCAAAAATTGTTGGTAATGATAAAAATAATATATCAGTCTGTAATAAATCTTCAAATGTTCCAATACCATTCTCTTTATATTTATCATAAACAAATAAAGTTTGATTCAATATATATCCTTTGTTTATAAAACTATCTTTCATTGCATTTCCAACAAAACCAATCCCGCATATACCAATTTTAATATTACTCATAATAATAATATTAATAATAAATTAAAAAACCTCATTTATCGCAATAATTATTTATTATACTAAAAACCTCGTTTTTTCTATAAACTGTTATATTTTTATTAATTTCTTCATTATTAATTTCCTTTATCTCACTTTCAACACTTATTTCACTAATAAAATCATCATCTTCCAATTGGAATACACTTTCGTCAATATTTAATTCAGACATACTTTTAGATAAATCCATAGATGTATTTATTAATGGTGTTACTTCATTATTAATATCATCTCTGCTTGATATTTTTTTAATGACAATTTGCTCATTTATTTGTGATTTATCATTTATTTTTTTATTATTCACTTGATCAATATCAAAATTATCTCTTGTATTAATTTTTATTATATTTGAACTTGATGGAAATTTATCTGTATTCATGATATCAAACATTTTTTTATTATATCGATTATTATTATCAAATAATGAACATATTTTCCTGATAATATATATATTTTTAACATAGATAACTGTTTCATGTTTATTAATATCTATTATTCCATCTTGTATATAGATTTGAATGATTTTTTTGTATTCTTTTAAACTAACTGTAATATAAGTGTAATTTAATAAGTTGCTTAAATTTATAAAGTTTATAAAGTTTATCGAGGTTATGTATTTGTTCAAAATATATACACTGACTGAATTAAATATGACATGTAAGATATTAAATTCCGATAAATATGTACTAAAAGACAATAACAAAAATGTAATTTGATTTTTAATATCAACAATCATTATTATATTGGCAACCATTAACATATATACTATTAAGTAATTCTCTTCAATATTTATAAAATGTAATGTGCTTAAATAGATCATATTCCCAAATAACTGCCATATTATATCACTATTATATATCATTATTTCACTCAATCGTTTTTTACCTTTTTTATATAACGTATGCATTATCATATGCATTATTTTATTGTAGATTAACACTTTACCAAATTGAAATATAAAACTATGAAGTAAATGACTATTACTAAAATAAATTGTTACAGTACCTACACATATTATTGAAAAATCTTTCAAACATATTGGTTTTGTAAATTCATCTCTTTTTGAATAATAGCGGAATAATACAAAGATTAATGACAAGACTAATGTAATCCATCCACTTTTAAAAAATGATGATAATGTCCATACTGCAAACATCTTAAGAAGACAAAAGTTAAACTCTGTTATCATATATTTTAAGATATTGGATTTATCATCATTCATTTGATATAAATATATCATGGCTTTGTAGGCATTTGGCTTTGTTAATTCATCCCATTTTTTATTATTAATAATATTTAATAAAGTCTGTTTCGCTTTTGCATCATCATCATCGGTATAACTTTCTAACATATGATTAGTTTGGTAAATATACACATGTCTGATAAGATTATTGTATAACCTTGGTGCATATTCTTTAACATATGATAATAATAAGATGATTACCACATTTTTAAAAACATCCAAGAAATGATTTATGGTTGTCTTGTAATCTTTAAATAATGGTAATAAGTCATGATATTTTAATTTAATTTCTTTATTAAGATATATTTTTGAACAATATTTAATTGATGCTGCAAATATTTTAGCTATAATTATTTTAATAAAATCTTCCTTAATCTTAATTATTTTTTGAAAATATATTGTGGTTAATATGTAATTTAGAAATTGTGGGATAATACTCAAAAATATTCCATAATATAATATTGTAATACTTTCTCTCCAAAAAAATAATTGTATAAAAGTATATATGCTATAACATATTCCATAATATATATATCGGTCTAATGTTGATGTATTAAATAATAAATTTGCTTGAGATACTATTTGACTATCTGTTAAATTTTTGCTTGTAAAATATGTTTTGAGAAAATAAAAAGCACTTATCAGTCCATCCATTGTTATCAATTTTATAATCATGTTATAGTTATACATCATTATATTTGATACTATTATAGCTGGCAGATATAATAATATATCTAATATCATTCTCTTTATTAATACATATTAAAATAATTTTATGTATTATTATTCATTAAATAATTCAATTTTATTGTAGAGAAAAGCTTACTATGTGAAATTAATTTTGATTTTTACCATCAAAAAAGAATTTACCTAAATCAAAATTACCTCCATATTGATTTGATTTTCTAGTCATGTATAACAAAGAACCTATAATAGTTACAACAACAATCGATATTGTAATTGTATTAGTGATTTGTGTATTTTTATGTTTTATCCTTTCAATATCTTCTTGTTTGAGAGATTTATCATCTTTTGATTCATTAATATTACCAATCAATTTAGATTCATATAAATACCCAATTGTCAACAAAGCTATAATGATTAAACTCCATTGCAAGTCTAATTTAGTAGTTAGTACAAACCAAACATAAGCTAGTAAGGAATACATAATAATACGCTGTGGTTCATTAATACCAGACAGACTATTGATAACAACTAACATAATGATAAATCCTATTAAATGTTGTGCAAAACGATTTTCCATTATATAATCTTTCAATTGCCCAGAATATAAATCTTTGGTGTATCCACTCGATATAATCAAATAAAAGATTAACAATGCTCTCGATAAAGAAACTTCACTCATTATTATAATATATCTACAAATTAATAATTTTAATAATTAAAAATAATATACATAAAAACAAGATACTGTATTATATTATTATGTGTGGTATTTGTGCTTTTATTGGATATGCAGAAAATGTTGAGAATACTGGAAGCCAGATGGTATTTGATGGATTAAAAATGTTATTGAATCGAGGATATGATTCAACTGGTGTATGTGGAATTACATCAAAAAATACATTTCAAATAAATAAATATGCATCGACACCTGAAATGGATTCATTTGAATTATTGGATAAACATCGAGATGAATATAATAATATTGATATCTTAATTAGTCATTCGAGATGGGCCGTAACTGGTATCAAAAGCGGTCCCAATAGTCATCCTCATATAGACTATAAAAATCGATTTGCTATTGTTCATAATGGTATTATTGAGAATTATTTGGATATCAAAAAAGAATTGTTAAAAAAGGGAGTTACGTTTAATTCACAAACGGATACAGAAGTTATTGTTAATCTAATTAGTGTTATATATGATGAATGTCATAATGTAGAACATGCATTACATCAAGCTTTTGAACGTTTGGAAGGTACATGGGGTATTGTTTTAATATCGACAGAAACACCTAATAAAATGTATTGCGCACGTCATGGTTCTCCATTATTAATAGGATTTGGTGATAACTTTATGATGGTTGCATCTGAACAAAGTGGATTTTATAATAATGTTAATAACTATATATGTTTGAATGATCATGATATCGTTGTTCTTGAAAAAGCAAATGGTAATGTATCATTTTCGAAAAAACATGAATATTCTGTAAGGAATGTAACTACTGGTGTTATCACACTGACACCAGACCCATATCCTCATTGGACACTTAAGGAAATTAATGAACAAGATGAAGCCGTATTGAGATCTATATGTTTGGGAGGTCGAATCGAAAATAATACAACTGTCAGATTAGGCGGATTAACTTCATACAAATCTCAACTTATTGATATTGATAATTTGATTATTTTAGGTTGTGGTACATCGTATAATGCTGGTTTACATGTGTCACATACGTTTAAAAAAATGTCTGGTTTTAATATTGTTCAAGTATTTGATGGAGCTGAATTTAATGAATATGATTTACCATTGATTGGAAAAACAGCCTTAATGTTTATTTCACAGTCTGGTGAAACAAGGGATCTTATTAGATGTATTGATATTGGTAAAAATAAAAATTTATTAATGATTGGTATTATTAATGTTGTTGATTCCTATATTGCTAGAGAAGTTCATTGCGGAGTGTATTTAAATGCAGGTCGGGAAGTAGCCGTTGCTTCAACAAAGGCATTCTCAACTCAAGTTGTGGTTTTACATATGATTGCCGTTTGGTTTGCCCAAATAAGAAAAATTAATAATATTATGCGGCAATCTATTATTAGAGATATTAGAAGATTACCACTTGATATTAAACAAATTATCAATGAATCAAATGATATTTCTCGTGAAATTGCTTCCTATTTATCTGATAAACATTCATTGTTCATTTTAGGGAAAGGGTTGAGTGAATCTATTGCTAAAGAAGGATCATTGAAGATTAAAGAAATTGGCTATATTCATTCTGAAGCATATAGTTCATCCGCTTTAAAACATGGACCATTTAGTATTTTGGGAAATAATACACCTGTGATATTATTATCATTCAATGATCATAATTTTAGTAAAAATCAAGGGGTATGTGAAGAAATAAAAGCAAGGGATAGTTATGTTATTGGTATCAGTGATATAAAATTAAATGAAAAATATGATAGGCAAATTATTGTACCCAAAAATGAAACATTCCGAGAATTATTAGCTGTTATGCCTATGCAGTTAATTGCATATCATATATCATTAGCTAAAGGAATGGATCCTGATAAACCAGCAAATTTAGCAAAAGTTGTTACCGTCTAATCATAAATAAATATATTAATTAATAAAATAATATTAATTAATTAAATCAGTTTAATCACAATTACACATTTTAGTTACTGCGGCATCTCCAAATGGGTTATATATCTTCCTTTGAATTGTACCATATGCTGTTTGAATATTGGTAAATGATGCTTCTTTCGATGTTTTTGGTAATTCACTCTGTTGATGTTGACTTTGTTGATGTTGACTTTGTTGATGTTGACTTTGTTGATGTTGACTTTGTTGTTGCTGTTTACCTTGTTGTTGACTTTGTTGTTGTTGACTTTGCTGTTTACCTTGTTGCTGTTTACCCTGTTGATATTGATCTTGAAATGTTGCTTTTGTATTAGATGATATATTTTTGGGTATAAATTGTTTATTATTTGGTTTTTCATTATTTGACTTTATATCATTTACCTTTTTATTGATTTTTTCATCATTATCTTTTTTATTATTCAACATTGTATCATTTACCTTTTTATTGATTTTTTCATCATTATCTTTTTTATGATTTAATTTGTCATCATTTTTTGGCTGCGATACAAATGGATTTATAAATGATACTTTATTTTGTATCATTTTGTCGCCAATTACTATTTTTGCGACCTTTTGTGGTTCTTCTATTTCTCTGCTGACAAATGTGACTTTTGGCGGCTCTGGTTTTTTAATATGTTCAAATATAGAATTATCATCATCATTTATTGATTCAAATATATTTTTAAATTTGATTTTAGGTTCAAATATAAATGTTTCTTTATTGTTATTAAATAAAGGTTCACCAAAATATGTATTATCATACTGATTATTATTTTTTGGTTTTTCCGGCTGTATATTTACAGATTCTTGTTTTATTGTTTTAAATATAGGTTCTTCCACATAATCATCAAAAATATTGACCATATATTCTTTTGATTGTTGATTATTGATGGAAGGTTTATTATTAATGGAAGGTTTATTATTTGTTGAAGGTTTATTATTTGTTGAAGGTTTATTATTTGTTGAAGGTTTATTATTAGTAATTGGTTTGTTTATAACTGGTGGTTTATTAACTAGAGGTTGTTTCTTGATATTTAGTTGTTGTGTAGTTGTCGATGATTGGACATTGACGGGTGGTTGTTTGTTGGTTTTAAATGATGGTTCTTCTGAATATGTTTTATTTTTGGGTTGTTTATCAGATTGTTTATCAGAAAATATATTACTATTGAGTTTAGGTTGTTTTTTAATTTTTAATATCTCATCTGTTTCAGAATTATTATTTATAATAGGCTGTTTTATGGTTTTGAATTTTGGTTCTTCTGAATTTATATTATTTAGGACGGAATTAGTAGTTGAATTTCCAACTGGTGTATTTTTAGAATAATCAACATAAAAAATATCTTTCGTATGTATTGTATTATTTGTTTCAACACTTGAAATACTTTTTATAAGACCTAGATCTTTCCATTTTATATTGTCACGTTCTTTTTTAACACTAATATTTGTCATTTTTTTTTGTAAAGTGAAAATATCTTTATTATTCAAATCTTCAGATAGTTCTTTACTTTTTTTCATTTCTTCTTCAACATTCGATGGAATATATGTCACTCGATTATCAGACACTTTAATTGGATTAGGATCTTTACTTACAGATAATTCTTTTATTGGAACTTCTTTCCTAACATTTAATTTATTTTTAAATTTTCTTTTTATCTCTTTATCAATTTCTTCAGTTTTAATTTCCTTAATTGTTTTTTGAGTTTCTAAATATATCTCTTCCACCCAATATATTAAGTTGTCGCGATTATGTAATGCATTATCTATTGGATTTTCTCTTAAATGATATCTATATGATTCTTGACATTTATAACACGGTAATAAAAATTTAAATCCATTAAAAAAAATCTTTACTCTGTTCGCATCTTCACTTGTTGGTTCAAGTGGATAATTATATGCTATACATCTTAACATAAACCAAAAATGTGGTCCCCAAAACTTTGGATAAATAAATTCTTGTTTCATTTATAATGGGTATTATATAAGTTAGATAGAATATAAAATTTATAGATTTATACTTGTGTCTTAAACTATTATGCTTGATACATTGGATTTAAGTAAAACTTTACCTAATTCATCCGTCCTTTCTATATTTTTAATTTGTGTATAATTAACTTTAACTTTTGGAATGTTTCTATATTTGGTATTCTCTTTAACTTTTAATGCACAATATTTAATCATTTCTCTAGTTATTGGATATTCCTGTGAATTTATGATGATGACATGTGTTGATGGAAAATCTGCTAGATGAAACCACATGTCTGATTGACTTGCTGCTTTCACAAGATCATCATTTTCTTGTTTATTTTTGCCTATTTTAATAAGATTATTCTCAAATTTATTATCTTGTATAACCATTTACTTACTTATAATGGTTATGTTTATTAAAAATATTGATTATTGATTTCAATCTTATTTTATCTTTAACTATAATAAGAAAAACCTATGACTACATTACAACAACATTCAAATGACATTATTGTATTAAGCAATCAACAAATGAATGATAAATTAATGATTCTTAAAAGTATTGATGTTGATGCAGAAATTATGAAAGAGGTTCATCGGGAAATAAGAGAATATGAACAAGACATGCAAGATATTAAATTTATTATGGAAAATATGTCGGAGTTGGTTCATGGATCCAAAGAAAAATTGGACAAAATAGAAGAGACAATTGAAAAAGTGAATGAAGACATTATAGAATCTAATAAAGATTTACAATATGTTAATGATGAAATAGTTGATGATAAATATAAGTATTTGAAAATAACTGGGGGTGCTTTGTTAGGTGGATTGTGTTTGGGTGGTGTTGGGGCTATTTTTGGAATTGTTCCTGCGGTTGTTGGTGTTTGTGTTGGGTTGGGTGCTGGTAGTGGTATTGCTGCTTTGAAATAAAAAGAATTAACGCGAATATAGCATAGCCACAAAACCGCCTCTATATGAAATAATATTATTTACCTTATACATCATCTGTATTTTTATTTCATCCATAGGTTCTTTTAACCATACTTCTAAAATCATTTGACATGGTAATTGTTTAATGATATTTAAATCGATAACACACATATTATCATGTATCACAGTATTGTAATCATAAAATATTTTTTCATTTCTATCATATTGTTCACCACATTTGTTTTCATCTTTGCTAATTCTATGAAATTCTATTTTATCAAAAGATTCACAATACAAAATAACTTTGGATATTTTTGTAAATAAATGAAATGGTATGATTATTTTATGATAAAGTTTAGTATTGTCGCTCAATACAAATTCTTCATCAAACCATCTATTAAATTTTTGACACATGAAATTGTCACATATTGGACGGCAATCAGGTTGTGTAATCATTCTACACAATAAAGATACATCATCTAAACTCAAATTGGATAATATATTTTGTTCTTCTTTGGTTAATGTGATATTTTCAATGACATCAAATATTTTACCAAATGATATTATGATATTCACTGGATGATATATAAAATCTATCAAACGTATGCCTTTAAATGATAAATCAAATAATTTATCTTCAACACCAGATGATTTCAATAATGAATATTTATTTTCGTTAGCTATTACTATTTCTGACGTTCCAAACATGTTACTTAAATTAATTGGATAATAAACAACACCATCTTTGACATCGATAACTTTTTGTAATCTTTCATAATCTATGTCAACTTTATCTCTGTCAACTTTGTCAACTTTATCTCTGTCAACTTTGTCAACTTTATCTCTATCAACTTTATCTCTGTCAACTTTATCTCTGTCAACTTTATCTCTGTCAACTTTATCTCTGTCAACTTTATCTCTGTCAACTTTATCTATTATTTTTAATTGCTCAGAATTGTATTTGAATAATTCACACTCTCCAATGTTCATTTCTATTGATTCTATTAAATCATAGACACATAAACTTTTATAATTTAAGCAATTTGGAAGTTTAGGTAATGTGATTTTAAGGATGATTTGATCACAACCTCGATAAAGAGATTGATTTTTGCAACGAGGTAATCCTATTTTTATAGTTTTATTAAAATCTGGATTATCAATTGGTTTATGTTCTATAATTTCATATTCTAAATTTTTTATGTGGTACATTATTATGTAGCATATGAATATTTCTTTAAGAGGTTTTATTTTACTGATGCTACATTTATTACACTGACACTTCATAAATAAAAAATTGAATTTACAACTGTTTGAACATTCTATATCTACATCCATCATTTCATATAAAATGTCATCAACTAAAAGTGATTATTTAAATCCTAAACAAGTAACCACAAAAAATACTGTTTGTACATCTGGTACTATCACTGTTAGATGTTACTCCAATGGTGTATGGGATATTTGCCCGAATCCTCTCAAGCCATCAAAAAGTGAGCCAATTGCAGAACAATATGATAAAGGACAGTATATTAGCTGGGATAATTTTTGTCTTTCACAAAAAGATTTCGATGATCCTAAAAATTGGAATTCTTAAGTTATGCTTTTTATTTTTTATTTTTTTATTTAATACATATGATTTTTGATATTAATTCACAAACAAATAAATTAAATACATTATCCATGATGTTTCTCATCATAAACTTCATCAACTAATCCTTTCTTGACACATTCATCAACTTTCCACCAAATATCATGTTGAAGATGACCTTGAACTTCTTTTCTCTTCATTGTTGTATGCTCTGCATAAATATCATAAATATCTTCCATCCATGTCTTACAATTTTTATATTCATCCTCAATATCTGCAAATTTACCCCATGCACCACTTGATAATTGATGGATCAACATATATGAATGTGGTGTCATAAATCTTTTCTTACCAACAACACTCATTAAAGTAGCTGCACTAGCTGCATGACCGTCGATAACTGTATAAATCGGTATGGTTGAACGTTTGATGGCATCAACAGCTCTCATACCTGCCAACAAAGATCCACCATAGCTTGTAATATGTAAAAATAATGGATTTGGTTCAGCAGATTTAATATGTTTATTTAATAATATTTTTTTAAATTCTTGATTCTTTTGGTCAATGATTTTAATTAATTCAGCGATTGATTCTTCACTGATATCTGATCTGAAATATATACGGTTACCTCTAGAAAAAATACCATTGTCTCCGATCAAATCAATTCCACCATGTTCATCATCACTTGAATCACTATCATTATTTTTATGTTTTTTAATTAATTTAATTATATGTTTGTTTATCTTTCTTTTGGTAATACCATATTTTTTGTCGATGTTGATGTTCATATATATATGTTTATTGTTGATATATAGACATTTGTTCTTATTATATTTATAAATCAATTTTTTTTGCCGAAATAAATCATTACTCGTCGAATAACTTATCAATAATATCTATTGTCAACTTCATAGGAAATACAATTTTATTCAAATGATAACTTAACTGAATGTCACATTGTTTGTATTTGTTGAGCATTTTCAACAAATTAATTCTCTCAAATATCTTATTAATATTTCTCTCCAATTGTCTAACACCTGCTTCTTTATTTTTTGATTTGTTAATAATATAGGCTATAACATCATCTGAAATATGAATATCATTGCCAAAATTCATATCACTAATAATCTTGGGAATGATGTGTTTTTTACATATCAATAATTTATCTGCCAACATATACCCTTCCATATGAACAATTTCCAATCCATCTAATAATATTTTATCTATCTTATTAATATCATTAAATGATAACACAAAGAAGATATTAGAGAGATTCAATGGAATTTCAGGCATGTACATATCGCGGAAATCATGATTTTGTGTGAAGTCTAATATGTGGATGAGTGTTGAGATTACTTGTTTGCCTCCATCTTCAGACTCTTGGATTTTGTCTAATTCATCTAGGTAAATAATACCATTGTTATGTTTCATTTGTGTTAATGCTGATGCAATAATACCTGGTTTTGCACCGATGTAAGTATAAGAATGGCCTTTCAAAATAGAAGAATCTTTCATACCTCCTAATGACACTTGATAAAACGGTAATCCAAATCCCCCAGCCAATGCTCTTGCAAACAATGTCTTACCAACACCAGGGGGTCCAACTAATGCTAAACACTTCCTTTTAGATACTGGATTCATTAACATTCTACCCAACATCTCTAATATCCTTTCCTTCACATTGGTCTGACCATAAATATAATTTTCCATATGCATATGAACACTATATAACATGTCATATGCATTTTCAAATTTTTGATTAAAGTCAATGCAATCTGTCGGTAAGTCTAATACAGTAGTTATCCATTCTAATAACTTTACATAATTTTCATCAGTGTCACCAAATTGTTTAAGTGTCTTATATTTTACAAGTAATATTTTCTTGATTTCCAATGTATGCTTTGATCTTAATATTTTTTGTTCCAAGGTTAATACTTGAGAATTGTCCATATATTTAACAATTTCTGCCATTTTTTCTTTATCTTCCTTGTTTAAATTGGTCTTATTTAATTTCTGACAGATAATATCATGTAACTTTAACCAATCCTCATTGTCATTTTTCATGTTATTGAGAATGGTTAATTGTTGCATTAATCTAACCTTTTCTTCCATTGGTAATTCTGCTTTGATTATATCTATTTCTTTGATCTGTTGATTATTTATTTCATTTAATAATTCTTTTCTTAATGGTTCATATTTATTAACATCTTCTTTGGATAAACCATCCGTCCAATGTTTCATGTACTCAACAGTGTGATCATCGACAACAAACCCATCGTCGATAACATCATCAATATCATTGTCATCAATATCATCATCATCAGAATATTTATCAACACTTGTATCATAAAATTTATCTTTTACTGGAGGATCATAATTGACAGTCTTTTGTTTCTTATTACCATTTTTAATAGTATTATTTTGATCTTCAGTAGTTTTTCTTTTACGTGTCATATAATAATTAAAATATCTAATACATTTACTTTTATATTATTTTAATATCAATTTTTTTAATGTGATTATTATGCAAATATACATAATAGTCAAATATACATAATAGTCAATTTTCATAATAGTTAAGTTACATTAATCTTACATTAACCTGCCAACAACATCATTCAATTTAACATATGTATCAATTGGTTTATATAATGTATTATCATTAACTTTTGAATAATAACTAATGTCTTCCGTAAATTCAATTTTAGTGTTAACCAAAAATATACTATATCCGGCACAACAATTAAATGTGGCTATTTCTTCCCCTTGTTCTAACCACAATGGTTTAATTCTATAATTAGTATTCTTTTGAACAATATCCTTCATGTTTTTAAGTTTACCATTAGTAAATATAATAGAATCTTCAGATGTTCCTACTAATATTAAATAATAAATTAATGTTGTATCAGGTTGTTTATATGCTAATTCTGGATAGGCTCTTGTGACACTAACATCATACCCATAAATTGCAGATAACAAATCTCTTTCTGTGACACTTGGTGGAATAAAATATCGACATTCAAACTTTAATGACATAATGTAAGGTTTATTTTGACTAGAATCAGATATACTAACCTCTTTCAAATGCCCACCATATGGCAAATGCACACGTTGATAATCACTTGGTATTATTCTAGAAATAAATCCTGAACTTAATATATGTACTCTCTGTCTAACTTTAACATTCATTTCACTTTCAACAGTGTCAATATCATGATCTGTTAATTCATATGGTTTAGTTATTAATTCATCTAAATTATATTTCACACCATACAAATTAAAATTTAAACTTTTGTCAACATAAAATCCTCGAATACGACCATCAGTAGGATTAGTTAATGTATTGTTCATGTATAAATCATATTTTATAGGTCTATATTGCAAATTAATCTTACGGTTTAATAATAACTTGAAATTCTTCTGGTCGTTGATATTTACATTTGTATATTTATTGATGTCAATCTGATATTCTTTAATTAATTTCAAATAATCATCATATGTATTATTTTTACAATAATTGGATATTGATTTGTTATAATCATTTTGGGTAAAAGATGGCATAATTTCTTTGATAACTTGTTGATGATATCTATTAAATACAAATGTATTATCTGTAGATAAATCAAATTTATAAATGAATGGTTTAATTATAGGTTTATCTGTTTTGAATTTTTTGGTTGTAAATAATAAACATTTATTATCAACATCATAACTTTCATAATTGAAAAATTGTTCCGACAAATATGATGTATCATCAATATACTTTCCATGTCGTAATTCGTTCATTACAGAAAATGGTTTTTTTAAAGTAAAAACATCTTTATTGTTATAATCTACATTGTTGATATCTATGGTGCCTACAAATATCAATTCAATTATATCACTTTTTAAATCTTGTTGAAATAATAAAATTTCAAAAGTTGAATATAACATAGATGGAGTTAAGGCAATTGATGCATTGATACCATATGATCTTATTGAACCGGTGACATTATCAATATTCTTTAATTCTACTTTGTGAATAACTATACTATTACTTTCTATGGTACTTAAAAAGATTATATGATATTTTTTATTTTTTGTATCAAATGTATATTTGCTTATTGGTGATATATAATTGATGTCAATATATCCTATATTTTTTTCAGTTAAGACATTCATATTTATAGCTTTCTTCATACTCTACACTATATACTCTATATTACATGATTATAAAAAAATAATAAAATATTTATAAGTTTATGTTTAAGTTTATGTTTATGTTTATGTTGAATTTATCCTTTATTACTGTTGGATATTAATTTCTGAAATTCAGTGTCAGTTATCTCCAAAATAGATTTAATCGATTTTAAATAACCTTCAAGTAATGCATCCTTTTCATTAATTGTTATTTCTTTATCATTTAAAACTGCAAAACAATTATCATATAATTGACATATTCTTTTTAATTTTTTAAAGTCCCAAAAATTCCTTAATTTCTCATAATCAAGTAAATTAGTAAACTCTTTATCAGATATAAATACAGGTAAATGACGTTCATCACATTTTCCATCAGCAGAATCTTCTAGTATATTAATATAATATTGAATCGCCAAGACAACATTTCCAAATTCATATGTACATTGTAATTTCTTTAGGGCATCACATGTATATTTAATCATACGTTTCAATTCATCACTTTTATGTATGGCTACCCAATTTGGTTCAACAGTATTATTATCTGATGGAGTATGATTACTTGTGGTCTCATATATCTCTTCAATAGATACAAGGTCTGGTACTTTTTCACACTCTTGTTCCTGATCAATTGCTTCATTATTTTCATTTACTTGATTCACTTGATCAAATGGATTTCTACTGACATCTAACAGATAACCTATTTGTTGTTGTGTTGTTGATGGTGCCAAATACCATTTTATCACTCGGATAATCGCATAATATAATTCACTGATATTTTCTTTATTGTCACCATACCATGTTCTCACAATGGGTTGATAATTATATGGTTTCTGTAATACCAACACATGGTTTTGAATACTTATCTTTGTTTTTAATTCGCAAAAACTCAAGCCGACCAATTTACAAATAGTTCCTAATGGATCTAATAATTGTTTCTTTTCAGTCATCCCTATACTATAATTAAATATTATTTAAACTTTAAATAATATTTATCCTACCAATGGATATTAATAATCAATTTTTATTTATGTTATATCTACTATAATTATTACATATCATCCAATAATTCCTGTTGGATTTTATTTAACTTATTTATTGGATTGTCATCTTCTCCATCAACAGTAATTTTGTTGAATTTTAAGTTTATATATGTTTGTTCTCTTTTATTATTTATCAATTTGATTTCCAATACACGAGAATATTCTGGTAAATCACAGATGGTTGAATAATCTGTACCATTTTTAACAAATTCATCAATGGCTTTTAAATGTTCTGGTAAAAGTAAATGATACTTGTTAATCTGAACTAATTGTATTTTGATGGCATTCATTTTTTTATCTCTCTCTTGTTGAGTGTAAAACTGTGGCACTTTTATTTTTTTGGTTTTTGGCATATGGACCTTAATACTTATATTTATTATATTATTTTATATCTTTTATCCACATGTGAAAAAATTGAAAATTAAATTGAATAGATATTAAAAGTATTACATTCATTTAATTATAAATGGGAAAAAGAAGAGACTGGGATGCAAGCTGCGCAAATGGAAAATTACAAAATGCATGGGAGAAAAATTGCCCGATGATTAGCTTTACACAATTTCATCAAGATATTGATACATATCTTCGCAAAGAAATGGCTACAAATGGTATGGAAATTCATCAACAATCTGAATGTTATGATACCAGTGCACTTATTACAAAAACAATGTTTATGTTTATGATGATGAAAAACATTTTGGAAGATATTGCTGGACCAAAAGATAGATCAGGTGAACCAATGGATTTAGTTGATA
>Ga0315284_10007438_pt1 | contig 15653 bp, 18 predicted proteins | sample YL17G09_16_MG_FD_203696 | JGI IMG/M metagenome (GOLD analysis project Ga0315284, IMG submission 203696) | Sediment microbial communities from Yellowstone Lake, YNP, Wyoming, USA - YL17G09_16 | ecosystem: Environmental > Aquatic > Freshwater > Lake > Sediment | place: USA: Wyoming | collected... | reverse complement strand
GGGATTTTCGAAAGCAAAAGTCTCGCGGATCGTTCAAACGCTTGTCGACCGACGTCTTGTCGAAGCCGTGCCGAAAGGCCGGACACGTGAGCTAAAGCTGATGCAGCAATCGAACGTAAAGGACAGCATCTGGTCGAAATTCTTCAGAATAAAAGTTAAGCAATCCGTCGACAAGCTCGACCTGAACCGTGCGCAAGCTCTTGAAATCGTTCAGATGGCGCTGACACCGATGATAGACTGGCTCGACACCGTCCTTGAACGACTGCACCGCCATAAGTACGGATATGCGTGGAACGGCTCGCGATTTATCGTAGATGAAAGGTTCACGAATCCGGTTAAAGATGTCATGCTGAAAGAAGTATCGAAAATGCTACCGTCGGCAAATACTCGTCTGGAAACATACAACGAAGGAATCGAACGTATATCGGGAATTTTGAAACGCATCGAACAGAATGTAATTTCCAACAAAGACTTTGCAACTGCGTGCATGAAACTGACGAAATCTAAATACCCGTATCTGGAAAAGGAAATAATTCACAACCTTGTCAGGCATGTCATTGACAAAGACCCGGTCGCACGAAGCGAATACGCGTGGTCCCAGCTTTGGAACGCAAACGCGTCACAGCTGTCGCGCTCGGCTGAAACACGGCAAGTCAAAACCTTGCGGCTCGAGCTTTTGAAATCCGCACAGTTATTGACTCGAACGTGCACCACAGTCAGGAAAGAACTCGAGCAAGTCCGCGAGCACATACGACGCGAACACCACATGTTATTCCGGGAGCTGCGCGCATAACTCGGACGGTGACGTATTCGTTCGGATTATCCGCTTTTAACCGTTGTGGCGGTAATTCATTGAAGAGCAGTAGCTCTTCTAGCGCGCAAAGAAGCTTTGCTTCTTTGAGCGGAATGAAGTCCTAAATATGGCCGAGCTATTCGTAACGCAAACATTAGCAAAGATGGTACAATGGCACAGAAAGACTTGGAAAAAGCAAAAAAAGACGGCTGGATCGATGCGTGGTTTGCAATCGAAGCCATGGCAATAGATGCATCGCTAGTCGAGTCCTCACTGCGCCAGCACGTCGAGCGCTTGTCGCACGTAGATAGCGTGATTGTATATGAGCGCGATTTCAAAAAAGTCGAACCCGTAAAGGCCCAGTTGAAAAACATCCCGCCTGGCAAGACCGCACACTCGCAAGTCGTTAACGTCAAACTTTTCGTAAAAGACCTATACACACTCATAAACGTCATACTTGTCTACGGGCCTTCCGCAGTGGAGATTCTCGGCCCTAAGGAAAAGAAAATTGAGCTCAGCGAAATACAGTCTCTCGCAAACGTGGTAGGCGGGATAGTACACGAATTCGCCGCTCAGGGCATCGGCGGGATTGTAATTTCATCCGCACAAAAAAACTAGCGGGCGCTGTTTCTTAGATTTAAATCCGTAGAATCTAAATTATGATAAGGTGTAAACTATGTGCCGAAACTTTCCGAAACTTTTGACGGCACCAGCTGAAGCAATAGCGATTGCCAAGAAACGAGCATCGTACGGTGATGCGCTCGGTACGCTTATCGTCGACGGCATCATCATGGCGATAGCAACGGCTATCTTCATAACACAGATCGGCGCAATGTCCAGCCTCGGAGTGATAGAAGGGCAGGGACTTGGAATGGCGGCTATAGGAATGTTTGTACTGACGTTCCTGGGCGGCCTGTTCTTCGCGCTGCTTGTTAATCTTGTTACGAACACGCTCGGTGGCAACGGAGACTATCTACACGGCCTGACAACGACCGCATACACATTGGCAGCACCGGCGATCGGATTCCTGGCAACGGCGATTTTCTTCGTCATTCCATGGGTAGGTCCGATAATCGGGCTCCTTGCGCTTTCCATTGGCATTGCACTCGGAGTTGCGACGCTGTATCGTGCGATAAAGGATCTCTACGCGACTGACATGGTAACATCGCTTGTCGCTGTAGGAATCTTGATGCTCGCCATAACAGCGGCATTAACGTTCCTGTCGCCGATGCTTGGATTGAGCGGTATATCAGCCGCAATACCGAAGATCGTGTAAGCCGAGAGCTGGTAAGAAATGTTTTTCTTTTTCTAATTTCTCAATTTATTTCCGCCTCTAGCACCGAAATCTTTATATCGCCAACAGCAAGTATAGAGTACAATGTTCGATTTATCTGACGTCCATTTTAGTAGGTACGATGTCGCACGCAAGATAACTATTCCGGAAAGAATGACAGAATCACTTGCGGAAGAAATAGGTATACACGTAGGAGACGGATCGTTAGGAATATACAAATTTTTAACGGGAAATATGTGGGTATACAGAATATCCGGAAGTTTGGAAGAATTGGATTACTACAAAACCCATGTAAAGAGCCTGCTAGAATCGTTGTTCAATTTCTCTGGAAAAATATCCGCCGTGGCTGAAAATGAAAGCCAAATTAGGATATACTCCAAAGCGATTGCAACATTCAAGTCGAATGTGTTAAAACTCCCGGTTGGATCTAAATCCGGAACTGTACGCATCCCAGAAGTAATAATTTCATCGCCACGATGTTTTACGCCATTTCTCCGAGGAATCGCAGATTCCGATTTCAGTTTTACGTTCAAGAAGAAACACTGGGATGTACACAAATACCCCGTGATACAAGCCGCGTTTGCAAGCAGAGCACTCGTTGAAGATTTGCAAAAAATTTTATTGGATTTGAAGTTTAAACCATACACATGCATGAACGTTACTGTCGCCGATGGCAAAGGAAATCCGCACAAAATACACTCACTGTATCTTCCAGGAAAAAATAATCTGGTCAAATGGTATCGTGAAATCGGGTTCAGTAGCCCTATTACAAAAACGAGATTCCTCGTGTGGAAAAAATTTGGGTTCTGTCCTCCATACACGACACTCAACGATAGGATTAAAATACTAAGTAGCGATATTAATCCACAAGAAATATGCCCCTGTAGCTCAGCTGGTAGAGCGGCTAAGTAAGAAGTCTGGCTTCTTGCTCCGCATGCCTCGTAAGCAAGAGCAATCCTTGATGCAGGTCGTGAGTTCAATCCTCATCGGGGGCTTCATAATTCGGCGAGGCAACGAAGTTGCCGAGCTATTCGCTTATAAGTGTAAACATTGTAGTTTGGTGTGATAACATGCGTGAAGTCTGGCTCGTTTCAACGGATAAGCGACCGAAAGCCGAAGAAGTCCTGAAAAAAGACGACTTGATCAGCAGACAGAGCATTTTCGTTCGCGCACCGGGCACACTCGGTTTAGACGAAGATGGATTTTTCATAATCATCGACGGTTCGGACAAAGCGATCACCCACGCGACCGGACTACTCAAAGACTTGGCAAAAAAGTACGACGACAAAGACGTTGTTCTTCAAAAATTCGACGAGATGGAAGCATCGACTACAGAATCGTTCGGCTTCATAATAGGCGGATAAACGAAAATTCGGGATTTCAATCAACGTTCTTAAAGTTGCCTCAGACAGTAAGCTAGGTCAATATGTGGAGATGGGCAAATCCCGACGCAAGACCGGTATCGGAGTACCTTTCCGATTACAAGGATGCAAGAAAAGGCCATCGCTTTCTGTTCTACTGCAGAGAATGCATACGAAACTTTGAATCTCTGAGAAGGATTGAAGAATGCCCTAGGTGCGGCAACACGAAGATCATAGAACTTCCGAAAGAGTCGACATCGAGAAAGAAGGTCGCCGCCAAGGGCGACAAAAACATAATGCACAGCATCAAGAAAGCCCGAAAAGAATTTGGTATATTTCTAACAGGCGTGCAACAGGCGCTCTGGCGAGCTAAAATTGCGTTATATTATATATCGACTCCTGTACCCGAAGAACTGGAATGAAATTCTATACAACGGACGTTTTCCGCCAGCGCTTTTGCGATTAGCAAAAGGGACGAATGCACCCGCCGGGAATCGGACCCGGACCACAAGCTGTTTCCTTCGCTAACGCGCTCCGCTAGTTCGCAGCGGTCACAAGTTCCATTGCTCACACGCGTCGCTTGTTGGGAAGCTCGGATCATACCATTAGACCACGGGTGCCTGTAAGCTAAATTCGAATTAGAATGTTCTTATATGCTTTATCGAAAATATCATCCAGGACGGGCTCGTAGTCTAGTGGCTATGACGTCTGCTTAGAATATAATTCGCAGACGACGTGCAGAAGAAACGATGTGATCATCTTTTCTGCACAGAAGGCCGGCGGTTCGAATCCGCCCGAGCCCATCAAACGAACTAGGCAAGCAAGTGCAAAACACGTAGCAAGCCGTATGAGCGCGATAGAATGTGGTTCTATGATTTTCGCCGATCTTCATTTGCATTCGCATTATTCGCGGGCTACAAGCAAAACAATGGACTTACACGGTATTGCCCGTGGTGCCAAAACCAAAGGTCTGAACCTTATGGGCACAGGCGATTTCACACATCCTCGTTGGCTTACGGAACTAAAACAATTGATCAAACCCAGCGCGGGAGAAGACGGGCTCTACACATTCGAGGGCCTGCGCTGGATGTTGCAAACCGAAATATCGCTGATATACACGCAAGACGGGCGCGGCAGGCGCGTTCACCACATTATTCTTGCGCCCAATTTCGAGGTCGTCGACCAGATCAACGATTGGCTCGGCCAAAAAGGCCGACTCGACTATGACGGGCGGCCGATATTCGGCATAAGCTCGCCGGAACTTGTCGAAAACATGATGGACATCTCGCGCGACATCTCAATAATCCCCGCTCACGCCTGGACTCCGTGGTATGCGATATTCGGCAGCAAATCCGGCTTCGACTCGATAGAAGAATGCTTCGAAGACCAGGCGAAACACATTTTTGCCATCGAGACTGGAATGTCCAGCGATCCTGCAATGAACTGGCGCATTTCCAAACTTGACAACATTTCACTAATAAGCAATTCCGATTCGCATTCACCCACCACGTGGCGTCTCGGCCGTGAAGCCAACGCATTTGATTTGAAAAAATTGAGTTATCAAGCGATCATCGATTCGATTAGAACACGAAAAGGCTTCGCATTTACGATAGAAACTCCGCCGGCATACGGAAAATATCACTTTGACGGCCATCGGGACTGCAACATAAGCTTCGACCCTACGCAATCAAAGCGTGCGAACAACATCTGTCCGCACTGCAATAAGGAACTTACAATAGGCGTGCTGAATCGTGTTGAAGAACTAGCCGACCGTCCCGAGGGCTTCCGACCGGACGGAGCAGTACCGTTCAAGTCTCTGATACCGCTCGCCGAACTGATTTCTCTGGCAAAAGGCGCCGGCGTCGCAACGCAGAAAGTTCAGGAAGTCTACAATATGCTACTGACACGATTCGGCAACGAGCTTTCAGTCCTCTTGGATGCGCCCGGCGAATCACTGCTCTCAGTCGCGGATGAGAAGCTTGCAAACCTTATCCTGCGAAACCGCATAGGAAAAATAAAAATCGAGCCCGGCTACGACGGCGTTTACGGCAAGCCTCTTCTGAAAGAAGCGGCTTCTAACTTAACGGATTTTGTAAAATAACTGCTCTACTCCCATCAGAAATATTATAACGAAAGCTACGAAGCAGCTTGAGCTATTTGCTTAGGAAAACGATTACCCGGCAAACGGCGTCCTCACTATAGGAGCAGCCACGGTTATCGTCAACGGCGAATCTACAAAATAACGGTACTGTAAGTGAGCGTTGATGGCGATCGAGTCTTCCGAACGGTCGTTCCATGCGTTCGGATAACTGGGATCGTTCAATATGCCTATCGTACATGATTTTGTAACGGTCTGACCTTTTCGCAGTATGATCGGGTCCATCAAAAAGCCCAGCACGTCCCAAGACAGAGCGTTCGGGAAAAGCACATAAGTCGGGACCTGCAGCCGCGGCGTAACGGGTGTGCTCTGCACGCCAAGTAAGATATTACCGATTTTCACAGTGCCTCCAAAGAAGTCTCCCCAAGGAGTCGTCTGGTACCATGCGCTGAACTTGTCCTTGTACTGGACCTGCATGCTAAGCAGAAACTGATTGAGCGTGTTCGGCGCATTGGAGTAAAGCGTTTCGGGCGCGATTCCGAGGCATTGCCTGAAGAAGACGCCGGGACCTTGCACCCAGACCGTGCCCAATATCAACCCGTCTTTCTCCCTTCCCGTATACGGATCGATCGTTATCGGGACGTTCGAACCGACGTTGTTGAACGTCAGTCGGTACGTATATTCCTCGTACAAAGGTCCGACCGATATTTTATCCGGACCGTCGATGCTAATCGTAACGGGAACGTTTTTCGAGACCTGGGTAGGGATCGAAGCCGTGGTTATAGCGGACAGCTTGCCCTGCTGCAGCAGAGTATTATATCGTTCACGCGAATAGCCCTTGACCTGGGCAACCGCCGAAGTTTCATACTGATAGTCGACCCTGAGTATCAGATCATAACTAGCCTTCTGGCCTTCGGGGATCATAGGAGCCGGCAATCTGAACTCAATCGGCTTTACCTGGCCGGGCGTATTGTATCTCGGGTCGGGCGGCGTAAGCGATGTTCCAGGAAGACCGGTGTAATCGTCGCGAACGTTATTGTAATTGTACAGCGTCCCGCCGAACCACGAAGCTCCGATTAGCTCGACGATGACGTTATGCGCAGTCGCACTTCCGACGTTCTCGATATCCGCAGAAATTATGATCGTCTCTCCGGAAAGCAGCTGGTCCGCGGGTGGTTCGACATAGACGTTTTTAATAAGAATCCCGTTGACATCGCCTGAAATCTGCACCTGCTGCTGGTTGACGCAGCCAGACACAAGCACTATCGCAGCGAGAGCGATGATCGGCAAAATAAGACGTTGAACCGCCGAAACGTGCGATTTGTTACTCGACTTAGCCATGCAAATACTTCGGCTTGATGGGTATTAAAGATTTTATTCTAACGACGAACGCAACGAGGAGCTATTTCTATCCTAACATCTGCATCGGCGAGCTATTCGTATCATTTCCGCGAAGCGGACTATTCACAGCCTACTGGAGTGAAGAAATCGAGACTTGTAAAGACCGCTGTATGTAATACCTGTAGCCGAGGTTGAAATCAAGCCTTATCTGCTCGTCCTGCAACACGAAGGAGTTCTTTGCCAGCCTCATGATACAGGATACGGTAACCGCGCCCTGCGATGTTTTCAATCGAGCAAGATCAGCACCCGCGCTGTCCGTGCCTATAACAATATCGGCAACGTTAGTCTGTCCCAGGCATTCGCTAAAGACCGGGTTTCCAGGTCCTCTCAATGAGATCGTCCCGTATATCGCGCCCGGTATTCCGTTTGTCAGCGGGTATCCGCTGCCGACATTGACAAGCTTGAACTGGACCGGGAAGTATTGGAACGCAGCGTCAGACGCGCTATCCTTGACGCGAATGTAGTAACTAGACACCGTATCGGGTATCAATATCTTGACCGGAGCATTCGTATTCGTTATAGACGGACCGACAGGCGTCCGGCTTTTTGCTATATATTCGGTCCGCAAGAATGAATCGCCGACTGCTTTGATGACCATCGCACCAGTGGTGTTATAATCATACAACACTGTCGCCGTCACATCTGCGGGGAAGTTTTGAAGACCCGGTGCAATAGTCGGCGTCTTGTACATCCATGTCACCATGTCCGTATCGCCTGCCTGGTTGAACGTTGGATTCGACGGCAATAGCGTTCGCACTTGCTTTATGCTGTAATGCACGAGCGGGTTTCCGCTGGTCAGCTCGCGCCACTGGCCTTCGACTCCCTGCAAATAGGCAGCAACGTTAGCAGCAGTCACGCCGCCGACGTTTTCAACTTGTAGCGTGAACGTAACGGCATCGCCGACATCGACCGAAGTCGGCTCAGCAAAGAAAGACGCTATTGCAAGCCCGTCATTCGGCAGAGGACCGATTGTTGCAGGCGTAGACGATGACGATTGGCCCACACATCCCGAAACTAGCATCATAGAAACGAGTACCAGAATAGCGATTACAATCGGCCGTGATTTCTGCATACTACGTTATTCGGTCTCTCGGCTTAAATAGTTTATAAATTAAGCCGCGACGCGGAAGCCAACACGCGCTTATTCGGCGCAGCGGACTATCCGCGAAAACGTTATTGCTTCTTCATGATGCTTACCGGGACGTTAGCACGAAGCTCGTATCCGTAATTGATGGAAAACGTTATCGAATACGTAGCGGCAGTCTGTATCTGCTTGGGCGTGTTGAAGACGCATGTTATCGGCGGGAACGCCTTGTTTGTAGAATAAAACGTCTTGTCGAAAAAGCAACCGAACGTAGATAGACTTAGGTCCGATTGGGTTATCTTTAAATTTGCGGGATCGAGCGTGCCTATGAAGCCCGGACCGACGTTCTTTATGTTTAGTTTCGCTATCACGACGTCGCCAGCGACAAACGGCGGCTGCTTGCCGAATTCAAGCGTAGCTTGCAGCTGGTTGTCCCCGAACGTCAGCGAAGCGGGCTTAGACGTAAGGTCGCCGATGCGCTGAAGTCGACTATATTCGTCAAGCGCAAGCATGTCCACAACGAACGTTCCGATGATTTTCTTATTGAACGTTGTCTTCAAGGCAACATTCGAAGTTGTGACCAGCTGTATCATGGAATCCGGCTGACAGACTGCAAATGTGCACTCAAGCGACTCCACCTGCGATTGCTGTAGCCTATCGATATATTTTGCGCAATACATTACATCAAAAGGTCTTGTGCAATCCGGCCTGTTAACGGGCTTGAACAATCCTATATCAAAAACACCTATCGTTATATTTCTGATATCTTCCCGCGCCTTGTTTTCGACGTCGACAAAAAGCGTGAAGCTCTCATCGGAACGGATTTGCGAGGGATCGGCAATAACGCTCAAAGAAAGATCGTTGTTTGCGCTGGTCGTAGGACTTTGGCCGATGCAACCCGACGTAGCGACAAAAACTGCGACAAGCAAGAACACCGCTGTTGCTCGCATGCCCGTCATATTATCACTTACCCGCCTACGCGCGGCGGCGTTATCTCCAGAGTCATCGAACCGCGCAACTCATACCTGTATGGAACAGTGGCCGTTATAGTGAACGTCCGATGCGGAACGCCTGTCGGCAACGTCGCTGCATTCGGACTTATCCTGAATTGCAATGGTATTGTCTCCTTTCTCAGGAACAATATCTTCTGATTGTTCGTGCACGTCGTTCCCGCACAACTGAACTGGTCGCTCGTTACTGTTCCTATATTCTGCGGAAACTGCACACTCAGTGCATCCACAGGGATATTATTTTCCTGTAAAAAGCCCGACCCTGCATTGCGCAGCTTGAATATCAGGAAAACGTCCGGGCTTCTGCCGCTCTGTGATATCATGCCGAACGCCGTCGGTGTCGCGACATCTATTTTTATCGGTCCGGCACTCTGGACCGTCTGGACAGGGATAGAAAGCGTTTCGCCAAGCTGCTGCAATCGTAGTATCTCCTGCTCCGAGACCATCAAAAAATCGAACGTGGTCTTTGATTCGTAATTATATCGGACGAGCCAACTCATCGTAGCCTTCGTTATTATGTTTGCTATGTCCGAAGACGACGGCGCAACCAGATCAAATATTATCTGTTTTTTATCACTTGCCTGCAGCGTGCAGTCAAACGACGAACCGCATTGGTCGGGCGCACACGAAGTGTATACCTGGTTGCAGAACTGGCCCTGCGGGTTCTTGAACACCGACGCATCGTAAAGCTCTATGCGTACGTTTCGTATCGGTTTCAGCGGATCAGTGTCCTTGCTGACAATATTCATGAAAAGCTTGACGGACTGTTCGGGCAGAAGCGAACTCGGCCAAGCCCGAACGTCCTCGATCGCCACGACATCGCTCGTGCCTGTCGTCAGCTCAGACCTTGACGGCGTTATAACATCCGAACCGAAATTCAGGTTCAGACCCGGGATCTGGTCGACGCAGCCGGACGCAAGTACGACGACTAGTAATGACACAAAGAGTATCGTTCCGCTCCTCGCAAAATGCTGCATAGATGATATTCAGTTCGGGCTATATTAAAGTTATGCGGACGGACAGCACTGTTTAAATGAACGGTATCGGTAAGATAAATATGTCCGATTTTTTTCAGCAATATTTCGTCGAGCCCATCGTAAGCCAAGGCGTTGCAGGCTATAACGTCTACAATACGACCGTTTACGCCATCCTGTTCGCGCTTGCCGCATTCGCAACGTGGAAGATTCTCAAAGCTTTGAGAATCAAGATCGACCGTTCATTCGCAATCGGAATACTTCCGTTCATACTGGTCGGTGGCGTTCTACGGGTCGTCCGCGATGCAAGAATCGTAGAGAGCCCGCTTCTCGTCACGCCGCTGATATATTTCGTCGTTTTTGCCGTTGCCATAGCAATGCTATTAGTTTCAGTCGGACTTGAAAGAGCATTGAAAACATCGTATCACAAAGTGTGGTGCTCGCTCGGGCTTGTCGTCTTAGTGCTTAGCATAGCATCGCTCGTCTCGCTGGGCGTACAGAATTGGAACGCAGTCGCCATTATCACCGTACTGTCAATCGTCTGGGCCGCAGCTATTTTCGTAATCTACAAACTTAGAAACAAAATCCCTCTACTAACAGTCTTCACAAAAGAAAATTCGGCATTACTATGGGCGCACATGTTCGACGCGTCGACGACGTTCACGGCGCTGCAATTCTTCGCAACAAACGGCTATTATGAGCAGCACGTCGTCTCGGGCGCAGTAATCGACACGTTCGGCCCTGTCGCGCAGTTCGCGCTAAAGCTTATCGTGCTCATACCAGTGCTTTGGCTTCTCGATCGCGAACTCGCCCGCAAACAAGACGCACAGCTGCGAGGATTCATAAAAATAGCTATCTTGATACTGGGCCTGGCGCTCGGAGCACGGAACGGAATACGACTGGTGTTAGGTGTTTAACCGAGGCATGATTAAGACTATAGTCTTAATTTTGTACCACAACCTTTATTAAGACCTATGACCACATATAGCGCATGCACGAAAGCAAACACATCGCCGCGCTTGTCGAGGTCAGAGAGGCGATCGATGAGGCGCTTAAGGATCAGCGCGGCCTGCTGCCGCGGCAGCGGCGACTCATGTCGATGCTGTCGTTGGGGACCCAGCATCTTATAGAAGTCTGGCTCCATAAAAACGGTGCTATCAAGCCCGGCGCTAGCGTCAAGCATGAGTGGTTCAAATCCGAGGGCAGAAACCTCAGGATGAAGCTTACCGGCATAGTGACAAAAGACGTCGGCAAACTCGTAGGCTCAGAAAAGGTGCTTGCGCTTGCTCGCGAGGTTGAGAGAGACAGAAACGACATCGTCTATGGTGCTCCACTTCCCAATGACCGCACACTGAAAGAGAAGATCGATGCCGTCCTCGAACTCAAAAAGGCTGTGGAAGAAGCGACCGGTGAGATAAGATGGGGATAGCTTTTGAAATACGCCGTTACGCCTTTCTTGCTGCCACTCATATTCTGGCCGGCCTTTCGGAGCGTGAGCTTAAGCGCGTGCGTTCGGTCATCCTTTTCGGCAGCGTTGCGCAAGGCGTTGCAACTGCAGAATCGGATGTGGATATTTTCTTCGATGTCGATGCACCGAAGCGCATGCAGCGCCTGCTTCGTTCAAGGTTAAACAAATGCGCGGAACAGTTTTACCTGACAAACATCGCACTTGAATTCAAGCTAAGGGGAATCGCAAATGAGCTCAGCATAACCGTAGGCCGGCTTGCGGAATGGGCCGAGCTTGCTAGGAGTATATCATCTACAGGGATTGTCCTTTACGGAAAATACATGACCATGCCACCGGGCCTCAAGGCATGGACGATTCTTTCGTGGGAGAAACCTGGCAAAGCTAAAGGCGCGCTTCTGAATAAAATATACGGTTACCGTGCTGGCAAAAAGCGCTATCCCGGAATGCTTGAGAGGATTCGTGGAATAAAGGTCGGAAGAGCTACGATTATGGTACCGGCAATCAACCGTGATGCCTTTGTAGACGTTTTGGAAAAGTACAAAATCAGCTACTCGCGTTACGATATACGAGCCTGAGTACCTTATCCGTAATCTTGCGAGCTATTTGTATCATTTCCGCGAAGCGGACTATTCATATTACACCGAGCCGCAAAACGGCGAGCTATTCATGTTTTGGCGAACATAGCGAAAAGCAATCTGTAACCTGACGAGCTTCGTAGAAGCGAGCTATTCGCACAACGCACTTACCGTCTGTTGTGATTCTGGTTCTGACTTTTCTGCAAACCTCGCAAGAAATTGTTGATAGCCTGACCGGCCTGGTTAACGCCTTGCTGTATTTGCTGTGCTTGCTGACCCATATTTTGCTCGAACTGCCTGCGCCGTTCGTTCGCTTGGTTCATGCGAGCTTCCTGCGCTCTGCTTTCGCTCGCATGGCGCTCCGTTTGATTGTCATATTCCTGGCGTGTCATGCCGACGGGATGCTCGTTGCGTATGAATCCGCCTGCCCATGACACGTTCGGGTCTTTACGAAGCTCATCGTACTGCTTTATGGCTACCTTATCGTTCGGATGAACGTATGAACCCGGCGCAACTTTGACCATATCGGTAGCCTCGTCGCTCTGCGATACCCGGCCGACATTTTCCCAACCAGGACCGCTCTTCGTCCAATTGGTATAAGTCATTGGCTTAGCATTCTCCGGGTGAACGAGATAATCTATAAAGTGCGTCCCGAACGTCACAAACAGAGTCTTAGGATCAAGAAGATTCGCCGTATTCTCCATTTGGTAAGCCTTGGCCAAAAACGGCATCGCTGCAGCGTACGCCGCAGGCAGCTTGTCTTTGTCGACAAGACCCATGCTCGGGTCAAGAACGGCGCCCATCACAAGCGGCTTCATATTGGCGGGTATGACCTTTTCGAACTCCTGCATGACTTCTTCAAGCCGCCTAGGGTCTCCGGAATTTTTCTCAAGTATGTCGCCAAGCCGAACCGCGTCGCGCATGACTTCGTCGTTAAACGGGTTTTTCTCCGTGTAAGAATCACCGGCCTGTGTAAATACTTTCGGAGCACCGACGTACGTTCGTGCGTCAGTGCCGTTCGTCTCCTTCATAAGCGGGAAATACACGACTTCGTCCGTACCGTCACTGTTCAGATCCACGACTTTAGCCCGCCCTTCCGCAACTGCGTTATTCCAGTCTTCTTGCACCGTCTGATACTGGACCTTCGCTGTTCGCTTGTGATGCATAACGGAATACGAGATTCCGCCTCCTATCACCGAGCCCAACGTCATAAACAATGCAATATCGTGCCATTTTATCATTCTCCACAACGATGGACTATCTGTCATACCATAGTAGTAGCAACAATTGTTCTTAAAGTTTACGGCTGTTATAATTTTCATGAACTATTCAAAATTCCTGCCGTATCTAGCGGCCGCTGGTTTAGTACTCGGGTATGCAGCGCCAACGCTCGCGGCTCAATCTTTCAAACCTACCACAGAACAGGTCAAGCAACTGAAAGAACGATACGAAAAAAAGGCAACGAAGCGATTAGACTTGCAACCAATCGTATACGATAAAGCACCCGTCGCAAATAACGGTGCGGGAGTAGATCTACTGATAGATTTCGACCGAGACGGTAACGACGAGATTCTACAACCGAGGGGATCTGTATTATGGCTAACCAAACCCGGAATAGCGAACATGGATAATTATTCGTCGCAAAGCGCATCGCAATACAACATTACTGACGTGCGCATGCATATCAAGGACCTCGATAGAGACGGTATACCGGAAATAATTTTGGAGTACAACGTTCCTCAGCACGACATCTATCCGGAAGCGAAGGGAGTTGAAATACTTGCAGTCAGGAACATGAAATTTGTCAAACTCGTTAGAGAAGAATGCAAAGACTTTTCTTTCGCAGACTTGAATCACGACGGACGTCTGGAGTTTCTCAGCACGTCTCAGATAATCGATACGGTGCGCAAAGAACTTGTGACACGACTGTGCAATTACAAGTGGGTCCAAGGAAACATGGCCTTTGATAACTGCGGAACTCCGTCCAGTGAAAAACTGAAACCGTAACCCCAATTTTCCTAGAAATCTTACGGAAACGCCTGCCGCGCCGCCGCATAATTGTTTACAAATCTTTGCACGTTTGAGCGCACTCCATTATCTGTCAAATACTTATCGCACCCACCTGAATTGTACGCGGAATAAATCCGCTCAGGAGTAGGATTGTCTTTGCACGTATCTCTGATTCTATCTCTCAATTCCATCGTGCCGCAACAGATATTGTGATTGACGTTTGCGCTACCGTCCAGATCAACGCCGCACTTCTTTCCGTCGGCACATATGTAGTCCTTTAGCCAGTAATCATTAATCTGCATCAAGCCATGATCGATAGACCCGGATGTGCTCTTTGTCGGCGGATTCGAGTTAATCGCGTTCGGATTCCATTCACTTTCTGTTTGTATAACGGCTACAATCAGACTTTTCGTAACGCCGTAATTGGCCGACCACCGATCGATCGCAGCAGCTATATCTGGTGATGATGCCCGCTGCTGGAGAGTTGAAACCAATGCATTTTTTTGCTGCTCTGTACTTGTGACAGCCATTTGACCAGGCAACATCGCTCCCGCGACACTGCCACCACCCGTCTGAATAATTCCAAGCGGAGCACCTACTGAGATCTGCTTCTGCTTCATCGTTTCAAACCTGTAATTGTCAAGCTTAGCCGTTACAAGGCCCGTGCGCGAGCCGACGACAGCCGCGACATCGAAGTCGATCTCAAGTACAAAGGCATGTTTATAAACTTATCAACTAAATTACGATATGGCGAACGTTATGAAAAAAAGCGACTTTGTAGTTATAATCGAAAGAGACGAAAACGGTAAGTATATTGCGGAAGTACCGGATCTCAGGGGCTGTTATACCCAAGGGGACTCTGTAGAGGAAGCGATAAAAAACATCAGGGAAGTCATAGAAATGTGCCTGGAAGAGCAGAAGGTTAGTCCTCATGAATTCATAGGAGTCCAGAAGATCGAGGTCGAGGCATGAAGCTGCCTCCTGTTCCACCTCAAAAGCTGATAAAAATTCTTTCTACGAATGGCTTTCACGTTGTGCGCCAAAGGAGCAGTCACGTCCAGATGAAAAATTCAAAAGGCCAGCTTGTGACTGTACCCGTCCATGCAGGCAAAGACGTCTCGGTCGGCATAATTCTGAAGATTCTCCGTGATGCAGAGATTTCTAGAGAAGAATTCACAAAACTTCTGAAATCAGCATGACATGCGTCCACCGATTGCGCTCCCAAGCACGACAAGCAGAGCCGCATTATGCCATTTTGTCATACCATAGTAGTAGCAACAATTGTTCTTAAAGTTTACGCTCGATACTCCTCTCATGAACTACTCAAAATTCCTACCGTATCTTCTTGCGGGAAGCATGGCACTCGGCTATGCAACGCCGACGACAGCTCAATCGTTCAAGCCGACGACCGAACAGGTCAAGCAACTCAAAGAAAAACAGAAAGCGAACAGCGCGCGTGCGGACATTTTCAACGAGCAACTTCCTGTAGTTAATTACGATGTCGAGTACACGTTGGAGAGAAAGCCGCCATGTGAAGGTTTTCCTCGACAGGGGTTTGAGATAGTAAACGGGGGCTACGACATAG
>Ga0315284_10007436_pt1 | contig 15657 bp, 8 predicted proteins | sample YL17G09_16_MG_FD_203696 | JGI IMG/M metagenome (GOLD analysis project Ga0315284, IMG submission 203696) | Sediment microbial communities from Yellowstone Lake, YNP, Wyoming, USA - YL17G09_16 | ecosystem: Environmental > Aquatic > Freshwater > Lake > Sediment | place: USA: Wyoming | collected... | reverse complement strand
CAGAGCCGAAATATATGGTGCCGTCCGAGCCTATAGCCGGTGATGATTCAATATTACCCTGGGTAGTAAAATTCCATTTCATCGTACCATTGAGAAATAGCGCATACAGTTTATGATCATGGGAACCGACATAAATTGTGCCGTCTGGACCTATCGCCGGCGATGACACCACCACATCCCCAGTAGCAAAGTCCCATTTCTTCGTACCATTGGGATAGAGGGCATACAATTTATAATCGCTAGAGCCGACATAGATGGTGCCATCCGAGCCTATTGCAGGCGATGACTCCACCACTTGACCAGTAGCAAAGTCCCATTTCTTCGTGCCATTGGGATATAATGCATATAGACTATAATCGTAGGAGCCGATATAGATGGTGCCGTCCAAACCTATCGCTGGCGATGAATCCATTGGGTCCCTAGTATAAAAGCCCCATTTTTCTTGCCCGTTATTCTTTGAGGTGTCAAATTGGCTCCTTCCGGTGTGGTTCAGGTCATGACGGAACATGGGCCACGGTGAGTTTGCCGGTCCATTGTAGAGCGGGATCGCGTTCGCCTCATTCGATCTCGGACTTTCAGCGAAGGTATTATTTGCGGTTACTTCATAGTAATATTTCTTGCCGTTCGTAACACTATTATCCTGGTATGTAAGCACATTTCCAATCTTTACAAGGAAGGTTTCACAACCCGATGTGGTTCCCTTGTAAATTGTATAATTTGTGATTGCTGACGCACCAATATATCTTGGTGCTGTCCATGTCAGGTCAATCTTTGCATTGCCTCCAATCGCCTGAAGATCCTGGGGAGCAGTAAGATTTGAAAATCCTATCGCATATAATTTATTATCCATGGAGCCGACATAGATGGTGCCGTCCGAACCTATGGCAGGCGATGAATGAACACTACCCCCAGTAGCAAAGTCCCATTTCTTCGTGCCATTGGGGTATAGCGCATATAGGTTTTCATCATCGGAGCCGAAATAGATTGTGCCATCCGAACCTATCACAGGAGACGAATATATGCTCTGCGAAGAGTGGAAGGTCCATTTTAATGTACCATTAGGGTATAATGCATATAGTTGGTCATCTATGGAACCGAAATAGATGGTACCATCTGAAGAAATGGCTGGCGATGTGGTAACACCACCAGCCGTTACAAATACCCATTTCCATGTTCCATTAGGATTTAATGCATAGAAGTTCCCGTTTGGCTGAGTGCCAAAATAGATCGTGCCATCCGTACCGATTGTCGTGGAAATTACTGAACCTGTAATGTAATGTTCCCACTTCTTCGTACCATTTGGATAAATTGCATGGAGTTTCCATTCAGCAACGCTACGATAACTAGTTACATATATTGTTCCATTTGAATCAATTCCCGGGGTTGATGCTATACCCTCTATAGGTCCATAGTCCCATTTCTTTGTACCATTAGGATAAAACGAATATAATTTGTAATCTGGGCCTCCTGTTATAAAATAGATCGTGTCTTCTGAATCTATTGTTAGAGATGAAGAGATATAACCTCCGATAGAATGGGCCCATTTCTTTGTTCCATTGGGATATGATGCGTATAGGCCACCACTATTGTCGCAAAAAAATATGGTCCCATCAGAACCTATCGCCGGAGACCTTGTTATTGATTTTCCTATATCGAGGTTCCATTTCTTTGTGCCATCAGGATTGACCGCATAAAGGTTGCGATCCTGGGAACCAACATAGATTGTGCCATCTGAACCGATTACTGGTGAACTAATACCATTACCAGCAGTAAAGTTCCATTTCATTTGTCCATTGTTACTTGATGTATCAAATTGGCTTCTTCCAGTATGTTCCTTGTCATGTTGGAACATTGGCCATATAGCCGGATTTGATGTTCCTATCGCATATAATTTATAATCCATGGAGCCGACATAGATTGTGCCATCCGAACCTATCGCGGGCGATGAATACACCACGGTCCCAGTATTAAAGTCCCACTTCTTCGTACCATTGGGAAATAGCGCATATAGTTTCCAATCGAGGGAACCGAAATAGATGGTACCATCCGAATCTATTGCAGGCGATGAATACACTTCGTCCCCCGTAGCATACTCCCATTTTTTCGTACCATTGGGAAATAGCGCATATAGTTTGCCATCGAGGTGGCCAGAGCCGATATAGATGGTGCCGTCCAAACCTATCGCAGGCGATGAATGAATACCACCCCATACTGTGGTGGGGAAGACCCATTTCTTCGTACCATTGGGATTTAGAGCATATAGGTCGCGATCGTCGGAGCCGACATAAATGGTGCCGTCAGAACCTATGGCAGGCGATGAATCAACAATCCCCGCGGTAATGAAGTCCCATTTTTTCGTACCATTGGGATATAGAGCATACAGTTTCTTATCGTCGGAGCCGACATAAATGGTGCCGTCTGAATCTATGGCCGGCGATGAATGAACATTACCCCCTGTAGCAAAGTCCCATTTCTTCGTACCATTAGGAAATAGGGCATATATTTTACCATCACCAGAGCCGATATAAATGGTGCCGTCCGAATTTATCGTAGGCGATGAAGACACAAAGTATCCAATAACAACGTCCCATTTCTTCGTACCATTGGGATATAGCGCATACAGATTGCCGTCGGAGGAGCCGACATAGATGGTGCCGTCCGAACCTATCGCAGGCGATGAAACAACTTCTTGATGTGTGGTAAAGTCCCATTTTTTAGTACCATTGGGATATAGCGCATATAGTTTGCCATCCTGGGAGCCGATATATATGGTGCCGTCCGAATCTATTGTTGGCGATGAAGACACATAGGATCCGGTAGCATATTCCCATTTTTTCTGCCCATTATTCTTTGAGGTGTCGTATTGGCTTCTTCCGGTATGGTTCAAGTCATGACGGAACATGGGCCATGGAGAGTTTCCACGTCCATTATTGAATCTTGGAGCATTCAGAATAACATCGCTTAAATAATCCACCTTGTCGTTCTTCTCATTATCATTCTTGATCGATATGCCGGTGATATTCCCATATAGATTGGGAAACAGTAAGATGAACACAACCGTCATCACGAATATATTTTTCATACAACACCGGTCCGTGTTATCCAGCACCTGTACTGTTTCTTGGGATTTTAGACAATCTTGCAATTCGGTTAATCTGGAACCGTCTCCATTTACAATATGTTATCGATAATATATATTTTATGATTTGCTCATAGCGATCTGATCGACCGCTCAACGATCCTGGTCCTGTATTTATAAATAAGAACGGATTTGCCGATACTATCCTTGAGACATGAGGTCGAACAGACCATCTGGCCTCTTCCGCCCGATTGGACCGATATTGTGAGATGGACCCAAAATCGAGGCCCGTTCATCCCTCAATCTTCTTCCTCAACTCCTCCGTAGGCCCCGGGTAATGCCCCTTCCCGCGCAGCTTCTTCGTGTAGATGGCCCGAACCGGGCACCGGTTGTAACAGGCCCAGCAGCCGTAGCAGAGGCTCTCGTCGAAGTTCGGGAAGGGGTCGAGCCTGATGGTCGGACGGGAATACCTTTTATCGAGATTTCAGGCGGCCGGGGCCCTTTTATTATAATAAATAGGACATTACTATGGTTTCTAGACAGCCTCCCAATCCGAAATGTTCAATCTTTTATAAATACATACAACGCCAACTGTTGGTATGGTGAAATCATGAAAAACAGCACCTATCAATTCCTCGTGGTCGTCACCTCAATATTGACCATTTGTGTTTTGACAATCCCAATTAATGATGTCCAAGGCCTCCGGTATTCAACAGATTCCTCCCTGTCCCTCGCCGATGCCTCATTCTATGGTGAGATTGATGCTGAAGAATCTGGTTATTCCGTTGCGGTCGTCGGCGATGTTAACGGTGATGGTTACAATGATATCATGATCGGGTCCAATCAATATTCTTCGCAAAAGAATAAAATCGATGGTCGGGCCTATCTCATCTTTGGCAAACCGAACGGTTGGGAACAACACACCAATCTTTGGTCCGCTGATGTGATTTTCCAAGGTGCGTCATATCATGATAATGATATCGGTTCTTCGTTGTCTAAAATTGGCGACATAAATGGAGATGGGATAGACGATGTCGTGCTTTCCTCGGCGAGATCCGCTGATAATGGGAAGAATTCAGGTGCAGTCTTTGTGTTCTTTGGCAAGACGACCGGATGGACGAAATTTGTGAACATTTCGACAGCAGACGCTATCTTCGTTGGTCGGCAGGGAGAAGAAATTGGGTCCAAGGTTACTAATGCCGGTGATGTGAATGGGGACGGTTATGTTGATTTTCTCGTAAGTAATAATAATTGTACCCATAGCGCCTATCTGGTGCTCGGAAAAAAGGACGGTTGGTCTAAGAAAACAATATTAGCCGATGTTGGTACGGCTTTTTCTCCAGAGACATTCAAGTATAATTGGTGCTATTATGAGGCCGCGGGTGTCGGTGATGTTAATGGAGACGGTCTCGACGATTTCATGATCGCTTTCCTTGATTATAACGGTCCAGGACTTGGTCCTGAAGTCGGTAAATTTTATCTGTTCTTAGGCAGGCATTCGAATTGGCCCTCCGAGATCAATCTTTCGAAGGCGAACGCTTCCTTCATCGGCGAGGGCGGAATGACCAGTAGACATATGGACCGGCCCGTTGCAGCAGCGGGCGATGTCAACGGCGATGGCTACGATGATATACTGATCGGTGCTGCGAACTTCAATACCGATAATGGTAATGGTCCCATAGGGGGCCGCGTCTACTTATTGTTTGGAAGCAAGGATGGCTGGTCGATCAACGATAGTTTGAACTCAAAAGCAGGGGCCATCCTCAATGGACCTCGAAATTATAATTTCGGCTCAGGACTGGCAGGCCTCGGGGATGTAAACAATGACGGGTTCGACGATTTTGCCATCGGGGCGGATAGCGGCGGGGTCTCATTCACCGGAGGCGTTTATTTATTCTTGGGCGGGACATCGGGCTGGAGCAAAAACATGGACACTTCAAAGGCCGTTGCATCTTTCTTGGGTGACATACCTAATGAAGATGAATTTGTGGGATGCTCTGTTGACGGGGGGGACGTAAATGGAGATGGTCATCCCGACCTCCTCATCGGTGCTTACGGAGGCAGTGATGATTTCCATTCCGGGGAGACCTTCCTCATCTTTCCCGTATTGGACCAAAAGCCCCCAGGACAAATATCACTGAGACCAAAGACCGACCGGATGCAAGCGATCGAGGACCGGTTGTTCCTCCAGAGTTATTCAGTGGACTCGGAAAATCTGACCGCCTGGGAATTCTCAACCAATGCCGCGTGGCTGACCTGGAACGATGCCGCGCGGATCGTCTATGGGATGCCTAGCTACAACGATGTAGGCCAATATTGGTATCATGTCCATGTCAAGGACGGCTCCAATGGCACGGACGAGGTCAATGTCACCCTCACCGTGAAGAGTACGAACCATCCTCCTTATAATGTGAAGATACTCTCGCCATGGAACGGGGAGGTCTTTTCGGAGAACGAGGCAAAGAACATCACCTTGCGGGGGACAGGCTCGGACCTGGATAAACTTGATGTTCTCACCTATTCGTGGGCTGTGAACGGTACAACGAAGGCCGGGGGAGTGGAATCGAACATCGGCCTACTGCCTGGCAATTACACATTAACTTTGAATGTAAATGACGGTATCGCCTCCTCGGAAGACACCATCAATATAACCGTGACCTCAAAAATAAATCCTAATGGAGGAAAGGAGGACCCCGATCATGGTCTGCCTGTGACCGTGATGATGGCCGGATCGGGGATCATCGTCGCAGTTGTCGCCCTTGGGGCTTTCCTTATATCGGACATCGGACAATTCAGTACTGTAATGTTCCTTTCTCCCCTGTATTCCAAGACCCGCAAGGAAGCCATTCTCGACAATTTCACGAGAGGGAAGATATTCCAATTCATCGTTGACCATCCAGGCACCCATTTCAGGCGCATCAGAAATGAGCTGAGTCTAAACGTTGGGGTCACGACGTTCCATCTTAAGAAGCTCGAAACAGAAGGACTTGTGAAATCTCAGAGGATCGGATTAAAGAAGTGTTTTTACCAGGGTGACAAGAATATCCCTTCGGTCCCTTCCATAGAGAAACAGGTGCTGGCAATGATAAGAAAGAACCCCGGGATCACGCAGAAAGAGCTCGCAAAGAAGCTCGATATCAGCACCTCCACGATCCATGATTATATCAAGAGGATGAGATTGATCAATCGTATCAGAACTGAAAGGAATGGTCGGGAGACAAGATGCTATCTTGTTGAGCTTGAGAACTAGTAAATCTGATCAAATGAAAAGGTGCGCTGCATGAATATGAGCGGACTTGCCGATATCATCTTTGAGCCATAAGACAGATCAGACCATCTGACCCCTTCTACCTAACAGGACCGATCTTGTGTGATATACCCAAACTGGAGGCCCGCTCATCCCTCTATCTTCTTCCTCAATTCCTCCGTAGGCCCCGGGTAATGCCCCTTCCCGCGCAGCTTCTTCGTGTAGATGGCCTGGACCGGGCACCGGTTGTAACAGGCCCAGCAGCCGTAGCAGAGGCTCTCGTCGAAGTTCGGGAAGGGGTCGAGCCTGATGGCCTTGTAGGGGCAGCCTTTCTGGCATTTGCCGCACCTGGTGCAGAGGGATACGTCCACGAACTTGGGCCCCTGTGCCTTCTTGGACCTGTCACGCCCGAAGTGGCCGGCTATGGCGCCCAGGACGCCGGGGCCTATGCAGGCTACCTTGACGGCCTTGCCTTTCTCGATGTCTTCGAGCTTGCCGCCAAGGTCCGTAATGAACCTGTTGAATGCCTTCAGTTCGCGCTTGTTGGGCATGCCGGTGTTCTTGTGCCCCCCTGCAAGGACCGGCGGATAGTTGTCAGGGACCCGTAGCCCGTGGGCCGCTATGACCTTGAAGCCCTTCTTGGAGGCGGCCTTGTCGAGGTTGGCCAATGTCCGACCCGGAAGCCCGCCGAATGTTATCAGGAGGAAGGCCGGGACCCCGTCCACCGCGGGAAGGTCTGCCATGAACTTTTTCATGAGGTACGGCTCCGCGAGCCAGTCTACGGGGCAGGCGAAGCCCACGATGTTGTATTTTGAGAAGTCGGGCATCGGGTCTTTGGCTATGTTGCAGAGGTCGAACTCGATGGCTAGGCCCCTGATCACACGCTCCAGGACGAGCTTGGTGTTCCCGGTTGCCGAGTAGTAGCAGGCGATGCCTTTCATTGGATGGGTCCTTCTTGGATGGGGAAAGAAGGGAGTGGGGAGATATAGGGATGACGGTGGAGGATTCAAGATATAAAAAAGTGGGAGCACTGGGATGCGAACATGTTACCGTCGTGGAAAATCCTTCAATTCGCTGGAATTGAGCACTTTGCCCATCCTGTTAGGGGCTCTGGGTGACCCGGGCCCCTTTTCTTAATTTGTCAATTTCATTTTTTTGATTCCGGGCCGATCGAGCATCGAATTCGGGCATCTACCAATATTTAAAAAGGTCTGTTTCCATGTCGGTGACAATGTCCTATTCGGACGAGATACGGTTCGAGAAGGTCCTTCCGAGCCCGCGTGGGTCCTTGAGGCTCCATGGCGGTTGGCGCCCCGGATCGGTCAAGAACGAGCAAGGTCATTTCTCGTTCTGGGGGGAGCTGTCCGAGGTGCCTGCCCGTGTGGAGGTACCCGAGGAAAAGCAATTGCCAAGGACGGGCCCCCAACCCCATCCTGCTCAAGCCTCCCTTGAGGAACTTGGCGACGCCATGACCTCCTGGGGCCTCCCGGGAGTATCAGGACGCGGGGCGCAACTGCCTGCGGCCAAGGTCGTCCTCACATTACCTATCATAGGCCGCCTTCCGGTCCCCGCCGTCGAGAGGCCGGTCCTTTCAGATGGACGGAAGCGTCCCAGGAAGACCGAGGACTGGACCGTCCAGGTCCTTCATTCGGACCTCGCCTCGGCGGTCGAGGCCCTTGGGGCCATCGCTCCCACACCACCCGAGGGAATAGAGCTGGGTCCGGACCTCGTTTACTGGTCGAAGGCCTGCGGGCTCGTGCTTCACCTTTTGGCCAGGCAGCGTTTCGCACCGGCCCTGATCCAATTGGAAGGACCGGAAGGGTCAGTTGAGGGCCATTGGGTCCCCGTTCTTGATGACCCGAAGGACTGCGAGCGGATCTCCGCACTAATAACCTCAATGCCGCCCGGATGCGAGGCCTTCTCTTCGGAAACAGATGCTCCCACCTCTCCCAAAGAGATCATCAAAGGCTTCCTCCAGGCGGCGACGGATGCCTGTGTTCGAAAGTGGCTTGTCGCCACCATCGACGACAAGATCGAAACGGACACAGGTCCCGCCGGTGATTGGTTCGGCTCCCTTCTTCGAAAGGACCCCTCTGTAAAGGTCTCGAAAGCCCAGGGGGAGCACCTCCTGCTCGGGATAACGGCCTGGATGAGACCGCTGGAATGGGCCGGGTCCGTATCGTCCCTGAGGACCTGCATCCGACTTGAGGAGCCGCTCGTCCCGCCGACGGTCCCGGGCCAAAAGCCCTGGGCGCCGGGCCCGAAGGACAAGTGCTGGACCCTGCGGTATCTGGTCCAGGCCCTTGACGACCAGAGCCTGCTCGTCGACGCCTCCGAGGTCTTCGATGGATCCGAGGGTCCGGGCGCCGCGCTGCTTCGCCAACGGATGGCGGACCCCAGGCAACAGGTGCTCTCGGACCTCGGAAGGGTATCGCGCTTCTACGAGCCCGTCCGTCAAGGCCTCCAGGGATCCGGTCTTTCTGGCGCGAACCTCACGACCGGGGAGGCCCTGAACTTTCTTACGGATATCGCGCCCCTCCTAGAGGAATCGGGGCTTACGGTGCTCTTGCCACCCTGGTGGAAGGCCCCGGGGGCCCGGCTAGGAGTGAAGCTCCATGTCAAACGGAAGACGATGCCTCAGCACAACAGGAAGGTCTTCACCGTCGGCGCCCTGTCGGTCTTCGACTGGCAGCTTGCGGTCGGGGGCGCGCCCCTGTCCCCCGAGGAGCTTATGGCACTTTCCAGCTCGAAAGAGGGGCTCGTCCATCTTCGCGGCCTTTGGGTCTCCGTCGACCCGGCGAAGCTCGCCGCCACGGCAGACCGCTGGAAGAAGGGCGGGGAGGCGAGCCTCATCGAGGTCATCCAGTGGTCCGAGGGGCTGGATTCCAACCCCAAGGGCCTCGAGATCGTCGGTGTGGATGCCGAGGGCCAGGTCGGGGAACTTCTAGAGCGGCTCAAGCGGCCCGAGACCTTGTCGCCCGTGGCGACGCCGGACGGTTTCAAGGGGACCTTGCGGCCCTACCAGGAGCGGGGCCTGGCATGGCTTTCCTTCATGGGCTCGCTGGGGCTCGGCATGTGCCTGGCCGACGACATGGGCCTGGGCAAGACGGTCCAGGTGCTGGCGATGCTGCAGAGCTCGAATGAGCGCGCTGAGATAAGGGGGCCGACCCTCCTGGTATGCCCGACCTCCGTCGCCGGCAACTGGGCCCGGGAGGCCACGAAGTTCACCCCGGACATAAAGGTCGTCGTCCACCACGGGGCCGACAGGCCCAAGGGCGACAAGCTCCTGAAGTGTGCCCAGGGTTGCGATCTGCTCGTCACCAGCTACCAGGTCATGGTGCGGGACCACGCTGACCTCATGAAGGTTCCGTGGCTCGGCTTTATACTCGACGAGGCCCAGGCGGTAAAGAACCCCGGCACCAAGCAGACCCAGGCCTGCAGGAGGATAGGCGCCTACTGGAGGATAGCGATGACTGGCACACCGGTCGAGAACAGCCTTCTGGACCTATACTCGATATTTTCGATACTCAACCCTGGATATCTGGGCGGCCTTGACCGTTTCCGCGACGAGTTCGTGGCCCCCATCGAGGAGGACCATGACAAGGAGGCCGCCACCAGGCTCAAAGGCCTCGTGGGGCCCTTCCTGCTCAGGCGGCTCAAGACCGACCCCGGCATCGCCCCGGAACTCCCCCCGAAGGTGGAAATGAAGGAGAATTGCGTTCTGACCAAGGAACAGGCCGGGCTCTACCAGGCCTTCGTGGACCGCATGATGTCCGAGCTCGACGGGGCCGACAGGGACATAGCCGTCGCCAAGAAGGTCGGGGGGGCGGCCCTGAGGCAGGCCTATTTCAAGAGGGGCGGCATCGTCATGAACACGCTTCTTAGGCTCAAGCAAGTGTGCAATCATCCGGCCCACGCCCTGGGCGACGGATCACCCATCCATGGGAGGTCCGGCAAGATCGGCAGGCTCCTGGAGCTTCTTGAGGAGGTCGTGGCCGCTGGCGAGAGGGCCCTCGTGTTCACCCAGTTCCCGGGATTTGCCCAATATCTCCAGCCCTATCTGGCCGACAGGCTCGGGGCGGAGGTGCTGTTCCTGCACGGGGGGACGCCGCGGCTGGCCAGGGAGGAGATGATCAAGAGGTTCCAATCGGCCATGACCGGGAAGGATGCAAGGCCCGTCATCTTCCTCCTGTCCCTCAAGGCCGGAGGGGTGGGCCTGAACCTCACGGCCGCGAACCATGTCATACACATCGACCGCTGGTGGAACCCCGCGGTCGAGGACCAGGCCACGGACCGCGCCTACAGGATCGGGCAGAACAGGACCGTCCTGGTGCGCAAGCTGGTCACTTCCGGGACCCTGGAGGACACCATCGACGCCCTGCTGGCGCACAAACGCGAGATCGCCAAGAGCGTCGTGGGCGGCGGCGAGGACTGGCTGACCCAGCTGAGCACGAAGCAGCTGCGCGAGCTCGTGAAGCTCCGCGGCTCCTACACGGAGGGATGAGATGGCACGAAAGGGACGGCTGGGGACCGGGAACAGGTCCTCGGGCTGGTACGGCGGTTTCTATCCTCCCTCCGTTCCCAAGAAGGCCAAAGGCGGCGTGGCCCTCACGAGCCGCCACGGAGAGATCGGTTCGACCTGGTGGTCCAAGCGCTGGATCGAGGTCCTCGAATCCTTTGGATGGGCATCGAGGCTGCAAAGGGGCCGAAGGTACGCCCGCCAGGGCCAGGTCACGGAGCTCCATGTCACAGGCAAAGGCGCCACCGCAAAGGTCCAGGGCTCGAGGCCGGAGCCCTACAAGGTGACCATCTCCCTGGACCCGATAAAGCCCGCCGAATGGGCCGCTCTCGGGGAGGCCCTTCGAAAGGACCTGGGGCTCGTTGCGCAGCTGCTCGCGGGGCAGGTCCCCGAGGGGATCGAGCCGGCCTTCTCGAAGGCGGGCCTGGTGTTCCTTCCCAGGAGCGCCAAGGACCTCAGGACCGAATGCAGCTGTCCCGATACTGCGAACCCCTGCAAGCACATCGCCGCCGTCCATTACCTCCTCGCGGAGAGGTTCGACCAGGACCCCTTCTTGATCTTTGTGCTACGGGGCAAGAGCAAGGAGGACGTCATGGAGGCGCTCTCCTCTTTCGCGCCTCCGCCCGTGCAGGAGATCGCACAGGGAACGCCGGGCGCTCCGGAAATGGTCGACCACAAGAGGGCGGACCTCCTCGATTACTGGAAGGCCGGGCCGAGGATATCCGCTGCGGAGTGCACCCCTCATCCGCCGACCATGGACCTCGCGATCATGCGGAGGCTGGGCGACCCGATGTTCTGCCATCAGTCCCAGTGGCTCGTGATGAAAAGGACGCTTGCGAAGGCCTACGCCACCGTTTCCGAGATGGCCCTTGCGGCCTCCAGAGGGGAAGGGCCGACCCCGACCGCGGAGGAAAAGATACCCGTGGAGATCGTGCCGGGCCCTCCAGTGGAGCCTAGAACGGCCAAAAGGATGAACTGAGATACGAACGGAGGGGGACCAATGAGGATCGAACGGGTCGAGCCATCGATCGACAGGCCAACGGGCGGGCATGTCGGGATAGATGGCAAATTGGCGGCCTTTCACGAGGTCCCCTTCAAGAGACGGCCGGTCGACAGGGTCTATTTCAAAGGGCGCAAGCTCCCTTTCGATATCGACGAACGGTTCTGCCGGTGCCGGTCGTGCGGGGAACTGGCCATGGAACTGAGATTCCATGAGGCGGGAAGGCCCAGCAAGGGGGTCGCCCCTCTTGAGTTCCATATCTACCTTAGCATGAAGGATTTCACGGAGGACATGACGCATGGGCACTGGGATGAGATGCCCAGGGCCGCCGTGCCTTTGGCAAAGGAGTTCATTGAAAAGGTCCCGAACGCCTTGAAGGAACGGTCAACGAGGCGATTGCCGATCATCCTTAGGGTCGAGAGATCGATCGATGATGGCTGCGACAAATACGAGGAGGAGGACCTTGATACCGATCTCGCCTATGCAGATATCTTTGAAGAGGATCCGAAGGTAATGGCCGGGGAGACCTTCGGCTTCCGGTTCGAGCACGAGGGCGAGACCTATTTCGTGGATGACAACTATCTTCTATCGGGTAAAGAAGATATTTTCCATGTCGGGCTCGATTTCTTCAGGTTCGTCGAGGGCACCTTGGGGACCGCCTTCCTTGTGCGCGTGTCCGATGCCTTTGTGAGCTTCGCGGGAGTGGCGGCCGTGCATCCCGAGCCGCCCTTGGACGAGGACGGGGCCCTCGAGCTCCTCAGGGCGTTCCTTTCGCACAAAGAGGATATGGGGACCGTGTTCATGGACCGGCTGGACCAGATAGTGACCTTCAAGGATGCGGTCCTCGAGCGGATCCAGTGCGGAGGATCCGAGGATGGCCCCTGGTCCGAGGAGGAGGATCTGTTGGACGAGGACGACCTGCCAGGGGGACCTGAGGAGATACCCCGGCCGGGCGTGCACAAAGCCAAGGTCGGCCGCAATGACCCGTGCCCGTGCGGCTCTGGGAAGAAATACAAGAAATGCTGCGGGGGCCCTTGGGCAAAAGATAATGATTTAGATCTTGACCCCTGATCGTATTCTTTATTGTCATATCCTTGTCCTAAGTTAACAAATATGACCTTATCTTTTGCAATGGGCCTTATTATTGACTCCTTGCGATTTTATTCAATTATTAGCCCATCTTCCGACGATAATAAACAAAAGGTGAACCAGACGTAATGCAAGTTCCTCACCTTACTGGCACCTGTCGTCAATAAATGAGTTAAAAAATGAGTATAATCTCTGTGAATCAATAGTGATGCCTATATAATTATTGTACCTATTATTGCGATGGATCTGGCTGAAGGAGGGGGTTGTTGGTCGCTAAAATAGGTATTGTACTTATTATTGCGACGGGTTTGGCTGCGGGAGGGGGGCTGTTGGCCGCTAAAATAGGTTCGCTGGTCAAAATAGGGATACTTGAGAACGGGGATACCTGAAAACAGGCTATACCAAATCGAGTACTTAACAAAGAAACTCTAGGAGACGACCCACAGCCGCAGGGCCCAGGCCCTTGATCACATGGTCCCGGACGGGCTTGGTGTTCCCGGTTGCCGAGTAGTAGCAGGCGATGCCTTTCATTGGGAAAAGCGAAGGGGATGGGGGGATTTAGGGGTGACGGTTTGGATATTGAAATGAAAATAGGCCCGAGGGATGGCACTCGTGGGCTTGAACCAGTCGAAGTCTTGGATTTCCTCCTTCAGCCCGACACCTCCCTGGTGAGGAGCGGGAAGCAACCTCCTGCTCCCCATTTTACTTTTTTTCAATCCGCAAACGATTTATTCTACCACGCTTTTTCCTCTATCAATGGAACCAGTAAGATTTGTTATACCAAAGGTGATGATTTCTCATCGATGCATAGACTATCATGGTTTTCTTGAAAATGGCTTTGAGGTATTATTCGAAAAATACAAAATTCAATATCGGTATGGATGCAACCTTGAACATCATACCGGGATAATTGATGAAAATATTATGAGAACGTTGAGAGCTTGTGAAGGGTTTATTGCAGTTATTACCTCCAAATGGATCGACCCAAAAGCTCGATGGCCTCAAAAAGAATGGATTACATGGACTCAAAGTACGAAGGCAATTAGAACAAAATGTTTAGCATTTTTAGTTGATGATGCAAAGCCTCCAAGTTTTATTTCTAGTTTGAATCATGTCAATATTTACACCTCAAAGATACGCGATGATTTAACCACAATAAATGAATCTCAGCATTTTGATTTATTCGCCAACAAAAATGATTTCGAGGGAATAGTAAAAGGATTAACCCGAATTGCTGAACCAATAAAAATGACCTTGAAATTGAAAGACGATTGAATCAAGGGGAAAACATACCTGGTGGAATTTCTATTTTTTCATTTGAGCTTCTTTTTCAGTTCCTCCGTGGGACCAGGATAATGGCCCTTCCCGCGCAGCTTCTTCGTGTAGATGGCCTGGACCGGGCATCTGTTGTAACAGGCCCAGCAGCCGTAGCAGAGGCTCTCGTCGAAGTTCGGGAAGGGGTCGAGCCTGATGGTCGGACGGGAATACCTTTTATCGAGATTTCAGGCGGCCGGGGCCCTTTTTCACATTCTCGGATGCAGTACATATTATATAGTAAGTTTAAAAAGGAAGGTTGATATTCAGATATTTGATATTAGAATCATAATCATTGGTCCCAAATAATATTATTCGAAATCATGAATAAAAATCAATAATACATTAGGCGATGGAACTGAAGGATGTATTAGAATGTCTTCAAAAAATCTCGCGTCCTTGGCCCTCGAAGGCTATATCCTCATTGCGTTATTCATCGCATTGATTGGGCTTGTTCTACCTGTTATCGGGGGTGCGATTTCATATAATGCCGATGAAAAATGGAAACAGGCCTATAATGAAGATAATGATCAAGGTATGGCCGATGCCCGACTTGAAACTGCATTAGGGTCGACGATTGATGGCATGGCCGCGCCATTGATATTTTTCAGCATCGCAGTTCTTGTAGCCGGACTGCTGAGGTCGAAAATCATAATTCGAAATATAGCATGTCCAAAATGCGGCAAGACCATGATTAGTAAATTCAATTACTGCTATAATTGCGGTCATGATCTCAAGAAAGGCACATCCCATGAGTGTCCTAAATGTTCCAAGATCGTTTATGCCAATCAGGAATTTTGTTCACATTGTGGTCTTGAGATGGAATGGACGAAGAATGGAGAAGAGGAATAAATGAAGGCTCTTCGGGTTTGGCGAAGATAGCCACCCCATGAAAAGTATCCGGAAGACCATTATTTAAGACATGTTTATCTTATCTCGAAATAAAAGGGGACTTGCCAATATCATCTTTAAGACATGAAATAGATCGGACAATCTGACCCACTCTGCCCAAAAGGCTCGATATTGTGAGATGTGCTTGTATCGAAGGCCAGTTCATCCCTCAAGCTTCTTCTTCAATTCCTCCGTAGGCCCCGGGTAATGGCCCTTCCCGCGCAGCTTCTTCGTGTAGATGGCCTGGAACTCATCTGGCCTGTATCGTCCCGGGCAGCTGGCAATTCATCGGAGGGAGCTCGCCCAACCTGCCGATGTAATCCTCAAAATCCCGCTTTTCATTGATGGCCAGGCGGGAAGGATGCGTCCATCTGTACTGCATGTGGAGATATTGAAGGACCTCTTCCCTGGGGCCCAGGACCTTTTCATATTCAGGGCAAATATCATAAATGTGGTGGAAGAGCGCCCACTCGTCGGAGTGCATCGCTCCCAATATCGCGTTCCTGATCGTGATCGTC
>Ga0315284_10007435_pt1 | contig 15657 bp, 13 predicted proteins | sample YL17G09_16_MG_FD_203696 | JGI IMG/M metagenome (GOLD analysis project Ga0315284, IMG submission 203696) | Sediment microbial communities from Yellowstone Lake, YNP, Wyoming, USA - YL17G09_16 | ecosystem: Environmental > Aquatic > Freshwater > Lake > Sediment | place: USA: Wyoming | collected... | reverse complement strand
CACCGAGGCTACGTCGGACACCGGCTACTTCGACAAGTTCATGGGTCCCGCGGCCAAGCCGCTTGACTTCCAGGCGCCCATGACCGAGGGCTATGTGGCATGGTTTGCGCCGATCCAACCTGCGCGTTACGCCGACGCTGAGTTCACGAGCGAGATCAACGACAAGATCGACAAGAACTGGTTCTACACGTCGGATCTAGTCGTCGACGGGCGGGACATCCGCGACTGGAGCTTATCGCGGCTAGTGGTTGTGCGGGCCACCACGAACCCCTGGGGTTTCACTGACGGACCGGAGGAGTACATGCACTTCGACGCGGACTCAGTATTCGCCAAGCGCATCTACAAGGATCGAAGCACTGAAGAGCGCATCATGACGCGCCACGTCTTGGCCCTCGCACTTCCGCCGGGAAAGCACACCTTGCAGTACGTGAATCGCGGGGCGAACTACAAGATCAGCGGCGTGAAGCGCCTGCGCCTCGACCTCGCCTCGGCGGAGATCCACCTGCTGGACATCGTGGGTCTCAGCCTGGTATCGATGACGCTCCTGCCCAACCCGCCACCGGGGGTCGGCGAGGGAGAGCCCGTGCACTACGACCTTGAGCGGCACCCCTACCAGGAGAAGGAGCTCAACTGGAGCATCCGCCAGGGCCGCTTCGTTTCGTCACCCCAGCCCTAGTAAAGGCGGTTGCGGTAGCCCAGGGCGTTGTGCTGGACGCCGTGGCACACGGTGTCGCAATTGCCTCCGTCGGGGGTCTTGCGGTAAAGCAGCAACTCACCGCCAATCGTCTGCCCGCGGATCATCATCGGTTGCATCGAGCCGTGGGGATCATGGCATTCCACGCAGAGGATCCTGCCGCGCACGACGTGCCGCTCGTGGTAGTTCTCGGTGTTCAGGGTGATGAAGCCGGCGAGCAGGCTGACCATGGTCTCGGCGGCCGTGTGGCAATCGAAGCAAGCCGCATTGCTCGTCTGCCAATCGTAGCCAGCGGTCCACTGCCCGCGGATGCTCTGCGGCACCAGCACCGAGGGCAGCGCCGCCTGCAGAGGCTTGTGCGGGGCATGGCAGCGGCGGCAGGTTACTTGCGGGTGCCGCCCGTGGGTTGAAACCATGCGCAGCTTGGCATCGATATCGCGATGACAAGCCAGACAGACGCGCCAGTTGTAGTCGCCCAGAGGCAGCGGCGGCGGCGCGCCTTTGGCGTGCGGGACCGCCTCGTGGCATCCGGTGCACTCCACATGAGCATTGAGGGGGCGCACGGGATGGCGCAGGTCACCATGGGTAACACTCAGCTCGGCAGCCTTGTGGCAATCCATGCAGGCCGCACGCGTCAGTGAACCTGGAGCGAGGGGCCGGAGGTCACTTAGCTTGGGCAGGTTCACACCCTCGTTGTGGTGGCAGGCCAGGCACTTCGACCAGTCGGTAGTGTCCCCGCCGCCAGCGGGCTGCCCGCCGGTGGCAGCACTGACTACCGCCACCGCCAGCCAGGCGACCAGCAACCCGGCAAGCGCCAGCCCACGCACGCCTAGGCCCTCCGCACGATGCTGAGAAACGCCAGCCGCGCCTGGCTAGCGTAGAGGTACGCTCGTCCTTTGTTGGGAGCCGGGGCGTCAGCCGTCCGCTCAGTGGCGACAACGACGCCCTGCTGGCTGATCAGCCCTGCCCCCCACACCGCCGGCTTCTGCTGGACTTCATCTCCCTTGACAGCGCTCGCGTCCTGCTCAGGGGCCACCGGCTCGTCGACAATGCGGGATGCCAGCTCCGGACCGATGCCGGCCGGCCCGCCGCCCCCCTCGGGGCGGAGCATCCTGCTGTCAGCTGCCGTATGGCGCGGCACTGCCAGCCTGGGCGCCTCTGGGCGCAGCATCACCGCATTCTCCGGCGTATGCTCAGGTAGGACGTCAGGAAAGGCAGGAATGGCAACGCCGTTGTCCTCTCCGGATGACAGGTCCGCCGGCGCTTCCCCGGAAGGCACATCGCTGCTCGGAGCCTGCTCGGCGGAGGCTCCGCTGTCCTGCACCGACGGCTCTGCCGCCGTGCCGGATGTGGGCTGCTCGCCCGACGATCCAGAGGTCTCCGACGTGGCGCCCTCCCCTGCTGGTTCTGCCGCTGGCGCTGCACCATCAGTGCTTTCCGAACCGCTCCCGGCGTCGGCGGCGGCCTTGTCGGACTCCTCTGGAGTGGCGCCCGCAGTCTCGGCAGGCTCCTGCTCACCCGCAGGTTCAGGCGCAGGCTCGGGCGGTGGTGCCATCGCCTGCTGCTGCTGCGGCTGCGACGCATCACCCGCGGCGGGCTGCCCGGCGGGCACCGGGGGGCACACCTTCGGCTTGTCCGCGGGCATGTTCACGTAGTTCACGCCGGCGAACAGGCCGCTGCCCGAAACGTCGTTCTCGCTGTCGTTCACCGTAGTCCATCCCACGCTGGTGAACCAGTCCTTCGCCAGCCGGTAGCGCAGGCCAACCTCGAAGGTGCTCACGCGGCTGGTGTTGAATGTCGGCTTGCGGAAGTTGTAGATGTCGAGCACGCCGTTGGCCATCAGCGTGAGCTGCCTGCGCCCGGGGATCACCGCGTAGTCGAGTCCGGCGCCGACACGGTTCACCGACCCGGTGTGCGTGTCGCCCGCCAGCCGGCCAGAGCTGAAGTAAGTGTGGGCGCGTAGCTCCTCGGTGAGGTCGGTGGAGTACACCAGGTAGGCGTTGAACAGCGTCTCGTTCTCGCTCAGCGGACCCGCTTCCAGCTTGTACATCGTGCCTGCCAGCCCGAGGCCGAAGCTTGACCCGGCGGAGTAGGCGACGTTGTTCTCCTTGTCGGCAGGGGTCGCCGGAACGTCCATCAGGTTGATGTTGAAGTCGAAACCGAGCGAGGTCCCACTGTCCTGGTTGTCGAACAGCGGAGTCAGCAATCCATAGCTCTCTGCGCCACCCAACTCATGTGTGGCGTAACGGAAAGTCAATGCCGACTTGGGGTTAAAGGCGTACCTCAGCTTGTAGTAGTTATGGACTGACTGCTGGCTGGCGAGCGGGCCCTCCAGCCCGATATCACTTCTGCCCCAGCTGAAGGCCAGGGCGCCCTTCTGGTCCGGAACGGCGTCCGGCACGATGTCATACAGCCGGTCGGGAGCGGCCATAGCCGCAGCAGCGCGGAGCACAGCCCACGCCATGCAAACGATTAGCACGCCCCAGCGACACACTCCGGCCATTCCGCCTTCCTACAATCCCGATTGGCGCCGCCCGCGCCGTTGCCGATTATAGCATCGCTGGGTCCTAGGCTCGCTGCAAACCAGCGCTGGGGGGGGCCTGCCGGACCTGCGCTTCTCAGAACAGGCCGTTCACCGTCCCGATCACCAACGTCGCCAGCACCAGCGTGTCGTAGATACCATGGGCGATGATCAGCGGCAGCACCCGGCCGCGGGCCATGTAGTGCAGTCCCAGAATCATGCCGATCACAGCCGTCCCCAGCGCGCCCGTCGCGCCCTGGTAGATATGGCCCAGCCCGAATAGCGTTGCTGAAACGAGCACCACTGCCACCCGCACGGCTAAGCCGGGCCAAATCTGCCACAGCCGCGAGAGCAGGAAGACCCGGCTGAACTCCTCGTAGAGCGCGGCCTGCAGCCAGACCACCGGGCCGAACCAAATCGGCAGCAGCTGCAGGTTCGCGGCGAGCGCGTCGGCGATCTTGCGGTTGGCTGCGGGCACCTGCTCCATGCCCGTCCAGCCAAGGAACAGGCCATAGAGCAGCATCGCCGCAATGATGTACAGGCAGAGCCCGGCGCCATCCGCCAGGTCCTGGCGCAGCGTGCTCCGGCGTAAGTTGAGCGCGCGCAACGGCTCGCCGCAGACAGCATTGAGCAGCAGCACCAGCACCCCGCCGAAAAGCACGACCACGATCACGACCAACAGCAGGCTCCCAAACACAGTCGGCGGACGGAAATCTCTGGCGGCCGCCTCTCCCGTACCGCCGAGAATGGAGAGCAGGTACATCGGCCCAACGCCCAGCAGCACGGCAAGGAACTGCGTCAGCGGATGGCGCTGCCAGGGCGCGCGCTCGCCTATCCGATCGGCAGGGCGGCTCATCGCCTGGCAGTATAGAGGGCGGACTTGGCTACAATCGTAGGGTGCGCTGGCCTCGCTGGGCAATCGCGTTGCGCAACACGCCGCTTCACTTGCTGGCGCGGGTAGTCATTGCGCTGGTGCGCCTGCTGCCGGAAAAGGCGGGATACAGCGTCGGCCGCTGCCTCGCATTGACCGGGTGGTGGTGCTTCCCGCGGTGGCGGCGCACCGCATCGCGCAACCTGGAGCTGTTCTTTGGCGGCGCCTTGAGCGCGAGCGAAAGGCGGAGCATCGGCCGCCAAGCCGCCATCCACCTGGGACACTACTGCATCGAGTTCTTCCGCATGGGCTTCCTCCCCGTGGAAAAGGCGCTGGCGATGGTGGTGGAGGAGGAGGGAATGGATCACCTGCGCACCGCGCTCAAGCTCGGCCGCGGTGCGGTCGCACTAGGGATGCACTACGGCAACTGGGACTTGAGCGGGGCCTATCTCACTAGCCGGGGATGCCCTGTGCACGCCGTGGGCAAGGAGCAGCGCGACGAGTTCTTCACACGCCTGGCGTTCCCCACGCGCGCGCGCTTCGGCATGAGGAACATCTATACCGGAGACAAGGTGAACAGCGCCGTGCTCCGGGCACTCAAGCAGAACGCCGTGCTCGGGCTGCTGGCCGACCAGAACGGCGGCTCGACCGGCACCTTCGCGCCGTTCTGCGGCATTCCGGCAAGCACCGTCGCCGGCCCGGCGGCACTGGCCCTGAAGACCGGCGCGCCGATCATGCTCGTCCATACGCGGCGGATCGCCCCCGGGCGGCACCGCCTGGTCGTCAAGCCCCCGCTCGACATGAGCGGCCTGCCCCAGGAGAAGGGCGAAGCGGTCACAGCTCTGCTCGCCCGGGTCAATGCGGCATACGAGCAGGTCATCCGCGAGGACCCGACGCAGTGGCTTTGGGGGCACAAGCGCTGGAAAACACGTCCTCCCGGGGAACCGCCGCTGTACTAGGCCTGGGCCCGACTTTCCACGGCGGGCCGCTGCCGTGAGCCTCGGTTCAGCCCACCAGGTGGTCCACGACGATCTTCACGCCGATGGCGATCAGCACCAGCCCGCCGATAGCCTCCATGCGCCTGCCCAACCGTGAGCCCAGCCGGCTGCCGGCAACCATGCCCAGGGCGGTAAGCGAGGCAGTGGTCAGGCCGATCAGCATGCTCGGGTACCAGATGACCACATCCAACATCGCCAGGCTCAGTCCGACGGCCAGCGCATCGATGCTCGTCGCCACCGAAAGCATGACGAGTGAGAGGCCACGCGTCGGGTCGGTGGCAAGTCGCTGCTCACCCTGCCTGGCCCACGCCTGGTACAGCGCCTTGCCGCCGACGCAAAGCAGCAGGGCGAAGGCGAGCCAGTGATCCCACGAGGAGATCCCTGACGCCACCGTCGTGCCTACCAGCCAGCCGAGCACCGGCATCACCGCCTGAAACAGGCCGAAGTGAAAGGCGAAGCGGAACACCTGGCGCGCACCGAGGGGGTGCAGCGCCACGCTGGCGGCGATCGCCACCGCCAGGGCGTCCATCGACAGCCCAAACGCGATGCCGAGGATCTCGAGCGTGGTCATTGCAGCAGGCCCGCGGCGCATGTTGGCGGCGGGCGCCGCAGCACAATAGCACGCGCACTGCGCCCCCACTAGGTCTGGCCCCAGTGCTGTTGCCACTCCTCCTCGTAGCGGTTGAAGATCTCCTCGTACGAGCTCCTGCGCCCCGGCCAGTGCGCCTTGACGAACTCATAGTGGACACGCAGGTTCTCGTAGGCGGGGTGGCTCAGCTCGCGGTCGCGGGCGTAAATCTTGTACGCCTCTTCAAAACACAGGAGGTGATCGCCCTGCGCCAGATCGAGGAACTGCTTGATCAGCTCGCGGCGGCGGTCGGAGTCCAGCTCCACTGTCAGCGTCGCCGAATACGTCTCGAACTCCACTACCAGCTTCTCGACATGCGTCGCCAATCCGTCATACAGGTCGAGCAGCTTCGCCCCATCCTCGCTCAGTACCCCGCCCTGCCACTCCACCGGCGGCACTGCCTTGAGCCCGGCGTTGGCAGCGTTGTGGATCTCTAAGAGCGCCGCGTAGCGCGCCTCAAGCTGCCGGTAGACGTCCTCGTTCTTGATGTCGAGGAACATCTGATCCCGGGCATGCACAGCCTTGCGCCAAGCCTCACGCAGCGGCAGCGGGTCGATCTTACCCAGCTGCTCCACGGCGTTCGGGATGGTGTCCGAGAGCAGGTACACCGTGTCTGTCGCTGCGCCGTCGCGGCCGTAGGCCTCGCCGAGCGCGGTTATGAGCTCGGTAAAGCGCGCGGCGAACTCGCTGCGGAGCACGTCGATCTGCCTCAGCAGTTCCTCCCCGCGCGACTTGGCAGCCAGCGGCTCAAACTCGGAGTAGTGCTCAAGCAGCTTGTCGCCCAACCCGCCCAGGCTGTCGAGCTCTACGATTGACTCGGCTGAGAGCGTAGCCGGTGAGATTGAGCTGAACGTAACGCCTGCCAGCTCTTCGCGCGCCTTGCGCAGGGGCTGAATGAACCGCCGGAAGGGAGCAAACCCTGGCGTCCGCGCAGTCTCCAGGTCGCTGAGCGGATCACCCAGCAGCTGCTGCTCCGTCAGCGCACCCTGGGAGGCCTGCTGGCCCGACTCACTGCCGCCTTGCGAGCGGAACTGCTCAGGCAAGTAGCGGTCGAGCACGCCCTGGCGCCAGGCAAGGTAGCCCACGGCCAGACACCCGCCGAGGCTGACGAGCACCAACAGCAAGCCACTGGTCTCCAGCCACGTCATCCTTCGGCGCCGCCGAGGCGCGGCCCCCTCCGCCGCCCGGGACTCCGCCAGCGTCCGCTTCACGCGCCCCGGCACTGCCTCGGCAGAGGCCGGCACAGGCTCAACGGGTTGCACCTGAGCGGGCTCAACCGCGATGGGCGGCGCGGTCAGCGGCGGGCTGATCCTGCCCAACCCGCAGCGCTGGCACAGCTCCTCCCAGTCATCATTGACGTAATGGCATTCCAGGCATTCCCACATGCCGGGATAGACCATAACACGGGAGCGATCGTTCGCCTAGCGCGGGAATGCCCCCCTCACGGAGGGGGGCCGATTCACCGGCTATGGCCCTCACCGGGATGAGGGCGTTGGCTTACTACCGCAGCAGTTGCAACACCGTCTGCGGCAGCTGGTTGGCTTGAGCTAGGGCGGCTACGCCGGCCTGGAGCAGGATCTGGTTGCGCGTCGAGGTCACCGTCTCTTGGGCCACGTCGGTGTCGCGGATGCGGCTCTCCGAGGCAGTCAGGTTCTCCGCTGCGACGTCGAGATTGCGGATCGTGCTCTCCAGTCGGTTCTGGATCGCTCCCAGGCGGGAACGCTGCGCGCTGACGCGGTCGATTGCCACGTCGATCTGCGTGATCGCCTCCTGGGCCAGCTCGGGGGAAACGATGAGCAGCCCTTCCACGCCGAGCGCTTCCGCCGAGTGGTCGCTGATGAATGTCGAGATCTGCTGCCCCTGGTTCGCCCCGGTCTGCAGGTTGAAATCCCGTGGGGCGACGTGCATGAAGAAGGTCTCGATAGCGCCGGAAACCGAAATCACCGGCCGCTCGAAGGCGCGGGGGAACGCGAACGTGGAGAGCGTGTTCGGCCCGGCGTCGGCGTCGGTCGGCGGCTGTGGATCGAGCCTCAGCCCGAGGGTGTTGTCAAAGAAGATGCGCAGCCCCGGGAGCAGGCCGTTGATCTCGTTGGTGTCAACGCGCGTCGACCCGACGCTCTTGTTGACCTCAAGGTTCAGCGCAGACACTGAGTAGACCGGCGACTTGGAGGCCCGGGTTTCGACCACCGACAGCGCCTTGAGTAGCGCCTCGTCCCCGCTGAACACTATCTGCGCCCCGGGGATGGGACAGACGATGGACATCGTCCCCTTGGCGACGCCGATGGTGTTCACGTGCACCAGGTCCGGCATCTGCTGCGGGTTGATGATCGCCGTATTGATGATCCCCGTACCCTGAGCGTTCCATAGCGCGAGGCTGATCTTGCCTGCCATGTCCTCGTAGGTGTCATTGGTGCTCAGGTTCACCGTCGCCCGGTTGGAGGTGCCGCGCAGGAAGAGCTCGAACTCGACGTTCTTGCGCCCGTTGAACACCCCAAGGTCGCGGAAGCGGGTGAGCGAGGCTAGCGTGTTCAGCTGGTCGGCGGTGAGCACGTTGGTGGTGCTCGTGTTGAAAGTCGCCGTCTCACCCTCTTGCAGGATGCCGTCGAAGGCGATCCGCACGTTCTCCAGGGCGCTGCCAATCGTCCCCTGGAAGCTGGCGCTGATCGAGAACACGCTCACCACCGTTGATCCCACCAAGCCTAGCTGCCGCGTGCCGCGGGCGGCCGCGATCGCCGTGTCTTGGTCGATCCCCGCCGCAACCCTATCGGTGTACAGCTCGTTGTTGAACCCGAACACCGCGTACGTGCGGTTGGTGATCGCGCTCACCAGATATGTGCCGTTTGAAGGAACCGGGCCGGTCTGCCACAGATTACCGTACTTCTGCAGGGTGTTCCCGCCGGTATAGCGGTTCCAGGAGATGGTGTCGGTGGTAGAGTTGCCGGCGCCGGCGACGAGCGTCCAGTTAAAGCGCGTGGCGAAGCGCATCTGCACCGTGCCTGCGGTGGCGTCGCCGATGCTGATGTAGCCGGCGGAACCGTAGGTGCTGCGAGCGTTCGCCCCGCCGACGCTGATCGCCCCCGTCGAGCCGCCGGCGTTGGTGAAGCCGTAGATGAAGTTGTTGAACATGATGTTGCTCAGCGCGGTGGACCCCGCCTGGCCGAAGCTCAGGTAGAAGCCACTGCCGCTGCCGTCGCTATCCATGAACTGCGTATTGAGGATCGTCACTCCCGCGTCCAGGCTCATCAAGAACTGGCCGGTGGCGGTGAACGACACGCCTGGGGCGGCGAGGAACGGCCCCACCGCGCCACCCAACTGCGCCGTGATCGAAGCCGCCAGGCCGGCGTTGGTCATCGCGGCCACGCCGCGAATGACCACGTCCACAGTCTGCACGCCGGCCGGCGTCTGGAAGGTCATGCGCAGCACGTCGCCGTCGCCCAGCTCCTCCGTCTGGAAGTCGTCGCGCAGCAGGTCACCCGCCGCGGCGATTGTGGCGTTGCTGACGACGAACGTCCCATCGTTGACGCTGCCAACGGCGATCGATCCGCCGCCGGTAATCGGCAGCTCGATTTGGTACGCTCCCGTGTTGCCGATGCCGTCCGCGCCGGCGGTAATGACCGTCGCGTCCGCGCGCCACGTCTGGAGGAAGTTCAGCAGGCCCACGCTGTCCGTCTTCTGCTGCACGGTGAATACGTCCGTCTTGAGCACCTGCAGCTGCCCTGTGGTCTTCGCCACGCACTTCAGCACGAAGTTGCCTCCCGCACCGACGCTGCCCGTCACCGCCGCACGGATCCGGCTGAAGTCGTCGGTGGAGATGAGGGCGCCCATCGTGCCGTCGAGCAGGCGCTTGCTGTTGAACTCGGTGGTGTTGGCGATGCGGTTGATCTCGTCGGTGAGCTGCGAGATCTCGAGCTGTATCGCCTGCCGGTCGCCCGCGGTGTAGATGCCGTTCGCCGCCTGCACCGCCAGCTCGCGCATGCGCTGAAGGATGGTGTGCATCTCGTCCAGCGCGCCTTCAGCGGTCTGGATCAGGCTGACGCCGTCCAGGGCGTTGGCGCTCGCCCGTTGCAGGCCGCGGATCTGCCCGCGCAGCTTCTCGCTGATCGACAGGCCCGCCGCGTCGTCAGCCGCGCGGTTGATGCGCAAGCCCGAAGATAGACGCTCAAGGGATTTGGCGATCGCCGCGCCGGTAACGCGCAAGTTGCGGTTGGCGTTGAGGGCGATCGGATTCTGGTTGATCCGCAGGACGCTCATCGGTCAGTTCCTCCTTGAACCAGACACTCTCACTGATGCGCGCGGACACGGGGAGAACCGTGGGGCTCCCTCCACCTCCATGTGGCGGAGAACCCGCATCCACTCACAGGCCCAGCAGGAGGAAGATCATCCACTTGCTCCCCTCCGATGAGCCGTCAGCAGCCTTATCGGCGAAAGGACGGGCCACTTTAGCGACGAGCCCCCGTTGGTGCGTTAAACTGCCCCCGGAGAACCGGCATGACGAAGATCTACACCAAGGGCGGAGACAAGGGCCAGACCGGCCTGTTCTCCGGCGAGCGCGTGAGTAAGAGCCATCCGTTGGTCAACACCTATGGCACGGTGGATGAGCTCAACGCCGTGCTCGGTGTCGCGCGCAGCCTGCACCAGCACAGCGACCGCCTGTCGGAGATCCTCGCCATCCTGCAGCGCGAGCTGTTCGACCTCGGCGCCGACCTGGCCTCAGGGAAGCCGCAGCCGGAGAGAATCAGCGAGGTGCGCGTTGAGCGCCTGGAGAGCTACATCGACGAACTCACCGCGGGGTTGCCCGAGCTGCGCAACTTCATCCTGCCCACGGGGCACCCCGTCGCCGCTCACCTCCACCAGGCGCGCACCGTCTGCCGCCGCGCCGAGCGCCTGGCGGTGGCGGCCCAGCCTGAAGCGAGCTTCGACCTCGTGCTCATTCGCTATCTCAACCGCTTAGCCGACCTACTATTCGTCCTGGCCCGCGAAGCTAACCGCGTCTATGGGGTCGAGGAGGAGCGCTGGAGCCAGGCGGACTAAGCAACGGGCTTGAGAATGACCATATGACGGGCTTCGGTCCGCGCGACTGAAGCCGTGCTAGAGCATGCCCTTCCGGCGCGCGAGCTCGCGGTTGACGCGGTAAACCATGGCCAGGACGCGCGCCACAACCTGATAGAGCTGCGGCGGAATCAGGTCAGCCAGCTCGACTTCCATGAGCAGCTCCACCAGCTCCGGGTCGGGATGCACGTGGATTCCGTGCTCGCGGGCGAGAGCGATGATGCGCTCCGCCACGTAGCCCTTGCCCCTCGCCACCAGCACCGGCGCGGCGTCCATGTCCGGGTCGTAGCGCAGCGCGACGGCCTTTGTCGGCGGCGCGGTCATAGCCCGTGCACCTCTGCGCTGATGCGCTTTACGCTGAACGCCGTCTCGCCCTCAAGCTCCTCGCGCAGCTGCGGCAGCTTGGCTTCGTAGTAGGGCAGCACCTGCGGGTCACTCACGAGAACGTCCACCGTCAACTGCGGCCCCCGCGCGCGCACCTGGAACTCCACTTTGCCCTGCAGGCTGTTCTCCACCCGCAGGCGCAGCGCGTAGTCCTTTTGGTAGTACTCCTCAGCCACGACCTGCATGCTAAGCTGCGCCTCGGTGTGCATGCCGTCAAGGATCAGCGGCAGCGGCAGCTCGAACCGATCCGGGCTGAGTGCAGCGGCAAGGCGGACCGCCTGAAGGACCGCAGCCAGGCGGCTCAAGCTAGGCGGCGTATCTTCATCGCCCACAGTGTTTGCCAGGTCGGCGAGCTCCACCATCCCCGGCCTGCGCCGCTTCCCCTGGCCACGCCCGAGGGGTGCGCCAGCCGCCAGTAGCGCCTGCCACAAGCCATGCTCCGGCGAGCCATAGAGCAGGCGCAGGAGCGACCTGACGGCATCGCCAGTGGGGAGCTCTGACTCGTCTTCGATGCTCAGTGCAGCCGCTTCCACGGCCCGGTCGTGCGTCCCCGTCTTGCCGCCTCGCTTGAGCCGCGTCTCCTGGAGCTCCGCGCTGACCGCGGCTGCCAGTGAAGCCAGCGGCGGCGCGCCCTGGACAAGCTGGGCCAGCTCGATGAGCACCGGCAGCTGCGGTCTGAGGTTCCTTTCAACGAGCTCCTTGTAGAACGCCATGAATGACATCACGACAGGTCCGGGCAACGCCGACAGCAGGCTGGCCATCTCTCCCAGCGTCAGGGGCGTGAGCGGCACGCCGCTGCGCAGGAGTAGGACCAGCGCGGCACGATTCTCAGGCGCGTCAGCCGCACCCAGTGCCCGCAGCAGCGTCCCAAGCTCTGCGAGCGCCTCCGGGGTTTCCGCCGCGGCTGCTCCGGCGGGAAGCGCTAGCTGGAAGCGCAGCAGATCCGCGGAGCGCTCGCTGAGCCGCAAGGTGACCACGTCGCCCTCCTGGAAGCGCAGCGCCGTGGCCGCAAGCAGGTACTGGTTGCCGACGAGAATCTCCACCTTGCCGGGGAACACCGCCGTGATCTGCACGCGGTACAGCTGGCCGACCGTAAGCTCCCCCAGGCGCACCTGCGACGCCGCCACGGTCACCTGCCCGGGAGGCATGGACGGCGGGATGCCTGGGCGGTCGATGCTCACCGAGCAATTATCGGCTGCCGACGGGTTTCGGTAAAGGCGCACGCTAGACTGGGAGCGGAGTAGCGCTGTTGCCCAGTCTGCCCGATGACCTGCCGCCGGCGTTGCGCGACAAGCTGGCCGAGCTGACCGCCGGCGCGGAGCTGATGGCCCTCACAATCAGCCCCGATGGCGCAAGCCTGCACCTGCGGCTGCTCGTCGACGGCCAGCCGTTCCTGCATGTTTACGAGAGAACCGCCGACGGGGAGTACAAGCTGGTGGGCGCGCACACCCTCGGGCAATCGAAGTTCTAGCGCCCAGGGCTCGCTATCTCCTCGTACAGCGCCTCATAATCCCGCACCATCCGCTCCACGCTGTGATGCTCACGCACGAATTCCGCCGCATTGCGACCATGAGTCTCGCGAAGCTCGTTGTCTCCAAGGTAGCGGGCGATCCTGTCTGCCAGCGCCTGCACATCGCCAGCCTCCACCAGGAACCCGCGCTCGCCGTCAGCAATGAGGTACTGGCACCCCCCGACGCGGCTAGACACGCAGGGCTTGCTGCAAGCCATCGCCTCTAGGAGGGCGTTGCTCAGGCCCTCCTCCAAGCTGGGCAGGACGAACACATTGCACGCATGCAGCAGGGGCGCAACTTCCCGGCGCGCCGGGAGAAGATGGAAGCGTCCCGCCAGCCCCTGGCGCGCGATCTCATCGCGCAGCAAGCTCCCCAGCAGACCCTGGCCTGCAATCGCGAATTGAGCACCTACCCCGCGCTCGCGCAGCAGCTTGGCCGCGGCAATCAGGTTGACCTGGCCCTTCTCCGGCGAGAGGCGGCCGACGGACAGGACGAGCGGCAGCGCCGGATCGAGCCCCTCCGCCTCAAGCACCCCCGCACGATCCCATGTCCTCGTGAAGCGGCCGAGGTCCACGCCGTTCATGATGCATCGGGTCTTCCTCTTCGGCACCCCAAGTGCCCACAGCCGCTGCACCACCTGCTCCGAATTCCCGATCACGCAGTTGCAGGTACGACTCAGCACGCGCACTGAGAATCGCTGCCACGGATCGAGGCCGAGAAGCAGCGTGCCAGTGGAGGCGATCACTGCAGGCCTAGGACGCAAACTGAGCGCGGCCAGCCGCCCCCAGAGATTCGCTGACTCGCCCACGCAATGCACGATCTGAGGCTTGGAATCCGCCAGAAGCCGCCGCAATCTGAGAAACCACCGCAGGTCAGCCCGCCCGCGCTTCTCCAGGCAAAGCAGATCGACGCCGCTGTCCTTCATCCTGTTGGTGATCCACTCGCAGGGCGCGAATGTCACGAGCGTGCGCTTGTAGCGTGATGGCGGCAGCCGCGCTGCCTGTTCCATGAGCTGCCCTTCGGCGCCGCCGTACTCCAAGCCGTAGACAAGGTAGACGACACGGATCTGCGCCGCGGCCATCACTTCACGGCGGTCGCGGCGACGTGCCCCGCGAGCCACTCCACGAACCGCGGGATTCCCACGCTGGCCGGCGTCAGTGGCTCGTATCCCAGTACATCACGCGCGTGGCTGATGTCCGCGCAGGTGTGCGGCACGTCCCCCGGCTGCTCCGAAGCGTGGCGCACCCTCGCCTGCCTGCCGCAGACCGCCTCTAGCATCTCGACGAGCGCGCGCAGCTCAACGGGATTGCCGTTGCCCAGGTTGATCACGTCATAGCTGAGCCGGGCATCGATAGCGGCGACGATGCCCCCAACGATATCGTCGATGTATGTGTAGTCCCGCCACGTGCTGCCGTCGCCGTACAGTGTGAGCTCCTCGCCGGCGAGGATTGCCCGCGCGAAGGAATGGATCGCCATGTCCGGGCGCTGGCGCGGGCCGTAGGCAGTGAAGAACCGCAAGCTGGTCACTCCCAAACCGTGCACAGAGTGATAGATGTGGCCGAGCTTCTCGCAGGCGATCTTCGTCGCGCCGTAGGGCGACACGGGCGTGAGCAGCGGGTCGTCCTCGCGAAATGGCAAGCATTGGGACAGGCCGTACACCGAGCTCGTGGAGGCGAGGACAAACCGGGGTTTGCCGCATCGCCGCGCCGCCTCGAGCAGCACCAGCGTGCCGCTGACGTTCACGTCCACGAACTGCTGCGGCTGCTCGATGCTCAGCCGCACGCCGGCCAGGGCTGCAAGATGCACGACCGCGTCGAAGCTCTGGCGGCGGAACAGCTCGTCGACGCGCTCAGCATCCCGGATGTCCGCCTGGACCAGGCTGAAGGTCTCGCATTGCACGGCCTGCGCGAGGTTGGCGCGCTTGATCGCCGGGTCGTAGTACGGATCGAAGTTGTCCAGCACGGTGACGCGGTCGCCGCGCTGAAGCAGCCGCTCTGTGAGCTGCGAGCCGATGAATCCGGCCCCGCCGGTAACCAGGATTTGCATGCGGGGATGATAGCGCAGAGACGGTGTTACGATACGCCTATGGGCACGCTGTTCACCGACCCCCGGGCGCAGCGCGCGCTGACGCCCCTCGCCGAGCGCGTGCGCCCCCGCACGCTGGGCGAAGTTGCCGGCCAGCCCGCCGTGGTGGACATCCTGCGCGAGCTGATCCAGCGCACCGCCCTGCCCAGCCTGATCCTCTGGGGCCCGCCCGGCTCAGGCAAGACGACCATCGCCCGCCTGCTGGCCGGGGAGCGCTACGAATTCGTCAGCATGAGCGCCGTGCTGGCGGGAGTTAAGGACGTGCGCCAGGCAATCGAGGGAGCGAAGGAGCGCCGCGCCCACGAAAACCGCGGCACGCTGCTGTTCATCGACGAGATCCACCGCTTCAACAAGGCCCAGCAGGACGTGCTGCTGCCGCACGTCGAGCGCGGCACGGTGGTACTCGCGGGGGCGACGACGGAGAACCCGAGCTTCGAAGTGATCGGCCCGCTGCTCAGCCGCTGCCGCGTGCTTACCCTCGACCCCCTCGACCCCGCGGACATCGAGCTTGTGCTTACGCGCGCCCTGACGGACACCGAGCGTGGGCTGGGAATGCAGGAGGAAGACGTCGAGGCGGGAGTGCTCAAGCAGATCGCCGAACTGGCGGCGGGCGACGCACGCTTCGCCTTGAACACGCTCGAAGTCTGCGCGGGGCTGGCGGGTGTCGCTGAGGGTGAGCCGGATGCCGCGGAAGCCGAAATCGCCGCGCCGCGCATCACTCGCGCTGTCCTCAAGCGCGCGCTGGCCGGCCGCTCGCTGCTCTACGACAAGGAGGGCGAGGAGCACTTCAACGTCATCTCCGCACTGCACAAGAGCCTGCGCGGCAGCGACCCCGACGCGGCCCTCTACTACCTTGCGCGCATGCTGGAAGCGGGCGACGACCCCAAGTACGTTGTGCGGCGGCTGATCCGCTTCA
>Ga0315284_10007434_pt1 | contig 15660 bp, 8 predicted proteins | sample YL17G09_16_MG_FD_203696 | JGI IMG/M metagenome (GOLD analysis project Ga0315284, IMG submission 203696) | Sediment microbial communities from Yellowstone Lake, YNP, Wyoming, USA - YL17G09_16 | ecosystem: Environmental > Aquatic > Freshwater > Lake > Sediment | place: USA: Wyoming | collected... | reverse complement strand
TACAATGACGAGATTTAAAAAACAAAATGATGAAATGAATAATTATTGCAAAAAATATACTGATTTCATGATTCAAAAGCGTGAAGAAATCATTAAAAATGTATTCAAAGGCAAAGGTGATGATGTTGTAAACTGTCCTGTCGCGTTTTTATATGTTATTAATAACATCAAAGGACAGAATAATATTACCTCAACATCTTTAGTTGATATCACACCAGTTGAAGCTTTTGAATTAATTGAACATTATTATTCCAATCTTGAGAAAAATCATTACGCACCACCAACGTCATTATTCAAAACATTATACTTTTATTATTTATCTCCAAAGGATTTATTGATAGTAAAACGTTTTAATAGAAGTGCTCTTGTTATGCTTTTAGATACTATTACACTTGACTATAAACGAGCTATAGTAACACCTGGTGAAATGGTTGGAATGATCGCTGCGCAAAGTATTGGAGAGGTTTCAACACAAATGACGTTGAATTCAGTGACATATGAGACACCTATTATCGTAAGAGATTCAAATGGAAAAATACAAAAAGTAGAGATTGGAGAATTTATTGAAAATAAAATAAAAGTATCTAGAAAACCTGAATATTACAAAGATAATGATACAACTTATGCTGAAGTAGATGACTTTTATGAAATACCTTCATGTGACGAAGAGGGAAATATTTTATGGAAAAGAATAGAAGCTGTCACAAGACATCCAGTGATAAATAAAGATGGAACAAATACCATGTTAAAGATTACAACAAAAGAAGAACGTGAAGTAATTGTAACAAAGGCAAAGGGCATTTTGAAATTAGTAAATGGAAAAATAATTGGAGTCACTGGTGATGAATTGAAAGTAGGTGATTATTTGCCTATTTCCAAGAAACAAATTGATTTCAGAGAAAATAATTTATTAAGTTTAAAAGACATTCTTCCTCCTAATGAATATATTTATACTTCTGAAGTTGAAAAAGCAAGAGAAGTAATGAATGAATACAGATGGTGGTCAAAACATCAAGGGACCACATTTACACTTCCATACAAACGTAGTGATAGTTTTGTCGCAAAAGTAAATGATAAACTGAGAAATGGTTGTTTAACAAAAACAGAATTCCAACATGATTGTGTTTATACTTTACAGACAAACATGAATTCATATACTATTCCAGAAAACATTGACCTTGACTACAATTTTGGTTATTTACTTGGTGCTTATTCAGCGGAAGGATGTATGACAAAACATCAAATATCTATATCAAACAATGATACAGAATATTTTAAACCTATTGATGAATTATGTAAAAAATGGAACATTACCACAAAAATATATGAAAATAAAAATCAAGAAGGGTGGATAAGTCAAGATTTGCGAATTTATAATACTGTTTTATGTAGATTATTAGAGAAGATGTGCGGTAAATTAAGTCATAATAAATTTGTCTCTGATAAGATTATATTCTCAAATAAAGAATGTATACTTGGATTCTTGGATGCTTATATTGGAGGAGATGGTACAATTGATAAAAAGGCTAAAACAATTATTATGGCTTCTGTATCAAAAGATTTGTTATTGGATGTTCAACAAATGCTAAATATATTGGATATTTACAGTTTTATAACGAAACCAAGAAAAGTGGAAACAAATAATAGAGGAAGTGAAAATATTAAACAGTTATACACATTATCAGTTTGTGGAAATCAAACTAAAAACTTGGCTGAAATGCTAAATATGAAGTTAGAAAATAAACAGAATAAACTAAAGTTAATTTTAGAACATTCATTTACATATAACATTCATAAGAATGATACTATTATTCCAGATGAAGTAGATGGAAAAATACAATACAGTAAAAGAACAAGTGATAAATTCAACAATATTACTTTTGATAAAGTAAAATCAATTGAGGAAGTACCAAACACAACAAATTATGCTTATGATTTAACAGTAGCAGATACAAGAAACTTTAATATATACAATGGTATAACACAAAAAGATACTTTCCATTTTGCTGGTGTTGCATCCAAGTCAAATGTTACTCGTGGTGTGCCAAGAATTGAAGAAATATTATCTTTATCAAGTGAACCAAAAAATCCATCGTTAACTATTCATTTAAAATCTGAAGATGAGACACAAAAGGATAAGGCCCATTCTATCATGTATATGTTGGAACATACAAAATTAAAAGAAGTTGTTAAATCAATTGAAATATGTTTTGATCCTGACAATTTGAATTCATTGATTACTCAAGATAAAGATACCATTGAACAATTCAAAGCATTTGAAAATATGGTAGCTGAATGCGCAGAAGTAAGTTTAAGCAATGATGAAAATGAAAAATCAAAATGGGTCATTAGAATGGTAATGGATCCAGAAATTATGCTTGATAAAAACATAACAATGGATGATATCAACTTCACATTAAATAATTGTTATGATAGTCAAATTAATTGTGTATATTCAGATTATAATTCGGATAAATTAGTTTTTAGAATTAGAATGAATGAAGTCATTAAAAATAGTTCAAATAGAGGTGGTCAAAAGAAGGTAAAAATAAATCCTTTAGACCAATCAGACCAAATATATATTTTGAAAAATTTCCAAGACCAGCTCTTACAAAATGTTGTGTTAAGAGGTATCAAAGGAATCAATAAAGTTATTCTTCGTAAAGTAAAAGATAATGTTGTAGAGAAAAATGGTATTTATAAAAAGGAAGATATATGGGTATTAGATACTGTTGGAACAAATTTACTGGATGTACTTGGCATTGATTATATTGATAGTTCAAGAACATTTAGTAATGACATTGTAGAAATATATAATGTTTTAGGTATTGAAGCTGCAAGACAATCCATATTAAATGAATTGATAGAAGTGATTGCATTTGATGGAACATATATTAATTATCACAATTATAGTGTTCTTGTTGATAGAATGACATACACTAGTAAGATGATTTCTATCTTTAGACATGGAATCAATAATGATAATATTGGACCAATTGCAAAAGCTTCTTTTGAAGAAACTCCGGAAATGTTTTTGAAAGCTGCTAGACATGCTGAATTTGATACACTAAGAGGCATTTCTTCTAATGTAATGTGTGGTCAAGAAGGAATGTTTGGAACCAATTCATTCCAAGTTATTCTAGACATAGAAAAAATGGCTGAATATGAAGCAACAACAGAATACAACCCAGTTATCATAGAAGATGAAATAGAAAAATTCTTTGATAATATTGAGAATCCTGAAGACCCATGTGGAATAAATAAATTGTCTATTCAAAATAATGTTATTACAATTAAATCAACTGATATGGGTGATGATAACAATTATAATCCAGGATTTTAAATAATATCACATCTTTTCAGATTTCACCCCGCTAATTATTATAAAAATTATTTTTAAAAATTATTATAACAATTATTATAAAAATTATTATAACAATTATTATAACAATTATTATAACAATTATTATGAGAATTAATATTTATTAGTAAATATTAAATAAGTCAAAAATAGACCAAAAAAGTTTTTTGAAAATAAATCCAAAATATTATAACATATATTTTTAATTTTATAAGGTAAAACAGCAACTATACCATACAAAGACCAAAAAATAAAAAAATATAAATATATTTTTAATCCATCATTACTTAAGAGAGCATATTTTTTATAAATAATGTAATAATAAATTAAAAATGGAATAAAGCCTAATGAAACTCCTAATAGTACTGGAATTACATAAGTTTCACCTAAATAACCAAATAAAAGCATTGCCCAATTAAGTAATAAAACCGTAATAATAGTATTAAATTCTTCCTTAAATAATTTAAAAAAATTTAGTTTATCACTTCTATTATTATCTTTATATTCTAAAAAAATTAAATAAAAAATTAAATTTATTAACATAGTTGGTGTTGTAATTACCCAATCAAAATATCTTTTTGGAGTAATATTTAAAATATTTTTAAAATTATACAACCAATATACATAAAATAAACCTTCTATCAACTGTACAAATATTTCTAACAGAATCATTTGTTTTAAAAAATAAAACTCAAGTGGTACTTTAATAAATAGAGTAATAATTTGAATAATTCCTGTTATTATTTGTATTATAACAGATATAATTAAGGATGTGTAAATATTTAAATTTATCATATACTATTTATTATATAATTATATAATTATATAATTATATAATAATTTGCATTTGAAATTTAAAATATGTAAAATCAATTTTAATATAAAAAATAATTATAATGTATAACTTCCCAATAGTAGTTTAATAAATCAATTGTATTAGGATCATTATATTTTTTAAAATTCTGTAAATAAATTTGATATTTATCAAAATCATCACTTATATCTGTTATTAATTTTAAACGTTTAATCGTGATATCATAATGTACAAATTTTTTTTTAATTAGTATATTAGTTACGATATTATCATTTTCCATATATAATAATTTAACTCTGGGTAAATTATATAAATTTTTTAAATTATACATGTTATTTATATAGCTACGATTATCATCTAAAGTTGTACAATTATTTCTAGTTATAAAATCTATTTTTTTATATTTTAATAAATTTATTTTATTAAAAACACCAAAAAATCTACGAATATCTGGATCATCAATATATTGAAGAATATATCTAATAACATCTATTGGTATAACTATCATTGCATAATATAAATAAATATATTTATATTATTGATAAAATCTATTTATATTATTGATAAAATCTATTTATATTATTGATAAAATCTATTTATATTATTGATAAAATCTATTTATATTATTGATAAAAATAAATATTAAACATAAATATTGTTATTTAATTAATATCACATGTTTTTTAATAATGAACAAAATACTTTTCAATATATTATTGAAAATTTGATAAAAACAAATTATTTAACAGAAACTATAAATGAAAAAATATTTGAGATTTTTATTTATAATGAGTATTCTATTAAAAATAAATATAAATATTTTTTTCAAACAATCCATAATTTTTTTTTATCAAAAGAGCAAAAAGATAAATTTATTAATTTTTTTTCAAAAGTTCAAAAAACATATTATGCGTTGAATAGGTTCGCATATCTCTATAAATATAACAAAACAAAAATAGTTGTTAACACTGATATGTGTTTAAATCCAATTCATATAAATGACAAAAATATAATATCTGTATGTCAAAATAATAATAAATATTTATTTCACATTAATGATTTAATACAAATAATAATTTCAGCATTAACACATTCTCATTCATTTTTTTCACAACCATTAGAGTGTAAAAATCCATATAACAACCAACCTTTTAATAAATCTACCTTATACAACATATATTTTTTTATTAAATTTAAAACATACTTCCATCATGAATTAATACATAAATTTTTTGAAAATAATTTAAATATAACTATTTTTTATAATAAATATGAATATTTATTGCGTGATTATTCAATTGAAAATTATGTTTATAAATCTCCAATCAATATTATACATAAAGAAATATTAGAAATGATAGAAAATTTTAATAAAAAATTCAATGAACATAAAATAGTAATTGATAAGGATTTTCCAATTGAAAAATTAGTTCATATTATGAAACCATATTTGTTTTTATTATTTACTAGTAAATATTCAATGATACCTACTAGAAGAAATTTTTCAAAAATATATGTATACACAAAATTAATACAATTTTATCATTTTAATTCACAGTTTGGAAGAAAAATAATTAAAATAAGTAAAATATTTGATAAATCTAAACTTACATTTAAAATAAATAAAACAATTCAATTTAATGATAAACATATTCAATTTCATAAAAAAAATTTAAATTTTTTATATGATCATTTGAAAATTATTAATAATAATGAATTACAAGAAAATAGTACTTTTATTATCAATAGACTCAATATTAATTCTAATGAGTACCATAATAATACTATTTATTATAATTACGAGGAATATACTGATGAAGATACTAACGAAGAAGGCGATAATGAAGAAGACGACGACGAAGAAGGCGATAATGAAGAAGATACTAATGAAGATATTGAAATGGAAGATATTAATACTGATAATAATCAGGAAAATAATGAGGAAAATAATGAGGAAAATAATGAGGAAAATGAATATGATTATGAATGTGTAGATTAGCGTATATATTTACTAAATTTTAGCCTCCAAGTCATTACTATCTTTTTCAATAATTAATTTCTTTCTAATTTTTTTAGTTTGATTACCTTTTATTTCTAATTTTTTCTTTCTTGACTTTTTTGTGGGTTGTATAATAAATTCTTCTGAGACAGGAGTTAATGATTTTGACTCTTCAATAATAATTTTTTTTTTACTTTTCACTTTTACATTTTTATCTTCTTGTGATTCGTCTGTTTCTATAATCAATTTCTTTGGTTTCTTTTTTTGATAAGTTGTAGTTTTCTTTTTGGTAAATTGTATTAAAAAATCTTCTATTGTTTTAAAATTATCAAAGGCATCTGTTATTATTTTTGTGCAATCATTATTTAATATATTTCTTAAAGAAATGAATACTTCTTTTGTATTTGATTCAATAACTTTAAATTTGGGTATATTTTCATTTCTAAATCCAGGAATCATTATAAAAGCAAAATCATCTTCTTTATCGCCATAAGCTAATAAAACACGAGACTCATAATCAGTCTGCAAAATATTTTGAGGTGAAATAAATAATGTAGGGATTTCATATTTATGAACTAATAACCATAAATCAAATGTTGTTAAAAAATAATTTTCATTATATATAAAATCTGAAAATGTTAAACTTTCTAATTTCACTTGATCACCTAATAATTTTTTACCCTCAATAATTAAAATATCTATTATTTTGTCATGATAATTAGGTAATAATTTGTTATATTCATCAAATAATTGGTTTTTAATTTGATTTATAGAGAGACGCTCTGAAGTTTTTCTCTCTATTAAATCTATTATAACTGAAAAAGTACATTCATTTGTTTTATTATATTCTATTTCTTTATAATTATCAGGGAAACAATTTTTCCATACAGTAGATTTAATTTTATCATTTGTAATTGTTTCACATTCAACCTCTTTATCATTTGTTATATTTCCATCCTTTGTTATATTTTTATTTATATTTTTATTTTTATTTTTATCTATATCAATATATGAAATCTTATTTTCATATGTCTGTGTAATTATAGGTTCAGCTTCATCATATGAATTATATTTTACATACTGATTAATTAAACCAGGAATTAATCTCTCAAAATATTCTTGAGTTAATAATGATTGTAACATAATTATTTCATTATCTCTTAAATTATATCCAATATTTCCAAACGAAATAAAAGTTTGAGGTTGAAGTACAAATGATTTTATTCTATTATATCTAATTAATTCATCAGACATTTTACCAAAATATATTTGATTATTTAATTTATTTGTTATCAAATTTTTTTCAGGAAGAATTAAATTACATTTACCATCTTCTGAGACAGCACATAAATTTGGTGTTTTCCTACAAGTATCACCATCTTTTACTACACAAGTAGAAACTTCATTTATCAATTTATAATAATTTTTATCTCCAATAAATTGTACTTTATTGTTTACCAATTTCTTCAACAAATTTTCTATATTTTTAAGTTTATTAGAATAAATAATATACTCTTTTGATAATTCATTTTCTATTTCTTCTTTTATTTTAATGTTTTCATAATCATTTAATAAAATTTTAATAGTATTTCTAAAAACATTATAAAAACTGGTTTCTAATTTAATTTTTTTTATATATTCTACTCTTTCAGTATCTACACGATCACTAGTTGTAATTTGTATATCCACAGAAACCATTGGGGTTTCTTTTGTATTTACAATATAATTATCATTTTTTATAGATGGTATATTTTGTTCAGGTCTAATTTCTATTTCCAAAATTGGCTCAGATAATTGTATAAATTGATTTGTTTCAGTTAAAATACCCACTACTAATTCATCTTCAACAATTTTAAATTCAGGTTTACATGGAATAGTAGAAACTCCCTTTTTCTTACTTTTTTTCTCTAATTTTTTCAAAAAATCAAATGTATTTTCATAAGTATTCCATATTGATAAGTCGTTCATTAACACATAATCTACCTCTTTATTTAAGTTATCATTTATTAAGGCAGACGGATAACATGGTACAAAAGATGTTGATTTTGTTGGACTTTCAGCAAGAACACCTATTACTTTATTATTGAAATTTAACACTAATTTTAATATATTATAATCATAATTATCTAATTTTTCAATTAAATTATAAAGTAATAAGGGCTGTTTGGCATTATAGACATGTGGTTCATGTAAACCACCAGGTGGCATACTTTCTAATGGTCTACATATACTATTAAAAAAAGGTTTTATGATTTCTTTAAATACAATTTTTATATTTTTTGGCAATTTTACATCAGTTTCTTTGAACTCTTTTAATATAGAAATTTTTTTGTTTGTGTTTGTATAACTGTATATCGGTTCATAATAATTATCTTCTTTCATTAATATGATAGTTGGTTTTCGCGATTCATAAAATTCACTAGAGTAATGATTGGATGGGCAAAGTATTTGTACATTATTTGTAATATCATCATTTGGTATTTGAAAAATAATTAAATTAATACCAGTTGGAAATAAATATTTATTTGGCATACAAACAATGTCCCATAAATATCTGTGATCAATAATAACATCATCATCTTTTAAATAATTTATAAAATTTTCAAAAGCACTAACTACTTTTTTTAAAAAATATACGTCTTCTTCTTTATCCATATTCAATTTTGAATATAATTTTGAACTTTTATAACTGCTAAAATCAATATCAATCTTCATATTATGAAAATCAGTAACCAAATTACCATTTTGATATTTAATAAAATTATCTATAGTTAATGATTTTATAATTCTCATTTTCATTTCTTTTATTGATAAAATCTTTGATATTTTTGTAATTTTTTCTGTACCTTCTTTTTCAACAATCTTTTTTCCAAAAAATATTGCATCTGAAATACATCCAACGAATGATTGTTTATCATTTACTTCAACACCATGTCGTAATAAACAAGGGAAATCTTCTTTAATATTTGTATTTGTTTTACTAATTTGACAATCCGCACTAACTTCATTTAACATTTTTTGAATACTCATTGGTAAATATCCCCAACGTCCAGCTAGGAGTGGGAATTTATCAGGACCTTTAATATATTCATCTTCTTCAGCTACAATTTTTTTAGCTATTTCTTTATTACCTTCTTCTGATGCTGTACATTTTTGTTTAGCTGTTATTCTACCAATCGTATTATATTTATCAAAACAACAAGGTAAACAATAACCATCGGGATGTGAGTCTGCCTGAAATCCGGGGTATCTTTTATAATCTGGATCATTTGTTTTAGGCTTGTAAAATTCATAAATATAATAACCAGGTTTCACAACTTTTTCATTTTCTGGTATTACTTTTCCACATGTAGGATGTATTAATTCTTTTTTACCATTTGTAACTATCTCTTTTAATTCACTTGGTTGAATAACCGTATTTGTTTTTAAACACCAATAACGTGGACAAATATAATTAAATTGATTTTTTGGATTTGAACCATATTTTATGACATCTTCATCTTTTAAAAAACCTGTATGTTCTTTGTTTATTTTTTCAAGTTCTTCATCTGTTAATATAACAGGTTGTCTTCTAACTGATGATCTACAAACACGAGAATAAGAGTTAAATTCTTTTGTATCATTTTTAAGGATTAAAACAGGGTCGCGTTTTTCTATTAATTCTTGAAAATAATATGGTTTATTCAGCTTCATACCATCAATATTTTTAACAAATTTTTCTTCTTCTTCTTCTTCTTCTGATTCCGATTCTTCCGATTCCGATTCTTCCGATTCCGATTCCGATTCTATAACTATTTTTGATTTTAATTTTGTTTCTTTTATTTTTGGTTCTTCTAATTTTGGTTCTTCTAATTTTGGTTCTTCTATTTTTAGTTCTTCTATTTTTGGTTCTTCTTTTAATTCAGATTCTCCACTAGATGTATCAAATGACTTCAAACTTTTATCACTCTCAATACTTGGTATAGAAATAGATGATTTACTATTTGAATCTACAATTGATTCTAATTCATTTTCTTTATTTTCTTTATTTTCTTTATTTTCTTCATTTTCTTCCTTAGGACTTTGTATTTCTTCACTTGATACTGATGCTTCGCTTGCAATTGATGAACTACTATTATTTCCACCCTTAACTTCATCTTCTTCATCATCTTCTTCATCATCTTCTTCATCATCATCATTATAAAATAAACTAAAAGCCCCTTTGGGTTTATCTTCATTATCCAAACTATCGCTGTATTTTGTATACTCTACTGTTTCATCATCATCTATTGTACCAAATTCATTTTCCGATATTGAATCCTCAGATGAAGAAATAATATCCGCAATTTTAATTTCTTCTTTTTCTCCTGAATCGCATAATTTATTTATTTCATTTATTGGATAATTTGTACTAGTTTTATCTTGTGTAAGACGTATAACGCTATCTAAATAAATAGGGATTGTTAATAAATAATGAATATCATTTATATTCTCAACAACAATTTTAATTGTACTTGTACTTTTATTTAATCCAATTGTTGTTTTAAACCCCGGATTATCTTTTATTTTTATCTCAGTTTTTCTTACACCTCTCTCTACTTGAATTTCATTTGCCACTTTTTTAACTAATTCAAGTGCATCTTTTTGAGTTAAATCATCTTTATAATTCTCTAAAAGTGCTTGTACTATTTCTTCACCTCTAAAACCTTGTTCACTTTTTTCAAGTATAAAAGCTTCTTGACTCGTTACTTTATTAAAATTTGCCACCTTTTTAAAACGTAAGTGAATTCCAGATGAATACTCTGTTGATTCATTATTGAAAATACTAGATAAACAACCTTTAAACATATCTAACTGAATAGGTTTTGATACTTCAATCTCTGTTTCATAAGTAAGTTGTTTAATTTCTACGTTTTCATCATTTAAACTATTAAATTTTGTTAATTTATAGCCACTTTGTTGTAATAAATTTGTAATTTCTTGTATAATTGGATTAACAGAATCTTGAAAAAGTTTATCAATTTTGCTATCATCTATTACTTTTTCAAAATCTGAAGTAATAGTAATGTACCCATTTTCATCAATTTCACATACAATTATCTGAGTAACATCAACCATTTTATATTCAATATAAATAGCAACTGACTTACTTCTTGCTATTATTTTCATAAGTTTAAAAATAGCTCCTTTCTTTAAATAAGGTATTTTTCTTCCATCAAGAGATATTTTATCTGTATAAAGCCTGTATATATTTTCCTGTCTAGTAGATGGATTATATTTAATTAATGGATTTGTTTCAGAAGCATGTACTATTTTAAATATAATATCCAAAGGAATTTTGAAATTAAACTCTGGCTTTATACAAGCTTTAATGTATTTTATACCTTTGTTAATGTATCTTAAATCAGTTTTTTTTAAATAATACATATCATAAAACATGTCAATTGTTTCAAATAATCCTTTTGTTTTTTCATTCAAATATTTTTTGTTACTTTCTATTAATTTATCTTGTGATTCATCTAGATCTTCTAATGTATTTATATTTATATTATACAAAAATGGGTAATATATTTTAACAGTATTTTCTTCTGAAATATCTTTTGAAGAAACATATGATAATACATCTTTAGCCAAACATAAATAAATATTATTATTCACTATATCACCATTATTTAATAATAGTTGATTATTTAATGTTGATAATGATTTTCTAGAAACTTTTTCAAAAAAACTGTCATATGATTTTACTTTATATGGATTACATACGAAAGGATATTCGTTTTCAACAATGAAAAATTTTTGTCCTAATACGTTGTTTACTATGTATTTCTTATCATCTAATCTCATTTTTAAAATATCGTCGTAATCATACACATCTTTTGACATATCTATATCTAATTTATTATTACTATTATTACTATTATCACTTACGATATTTGAAACAAATTGTTCTAAACGTATTTGCGTAAGAGGAATTCTTTTATTTTGTGTTAATGACTGATAAACTGAAATTGCGTTTAATTTTTCCATTTTTTCACAAAATAAATATAATTCTTCAATAGAAACTTTTTCTAATTCATTAAGTATTTTGATTTTTATGGCTCCAATAGTATCATCATAATGAATTTGTTGTTCTAAAAATTTTACTTTTGTTTGTTTTTCACGAATCATTTTTATTTCATCTTCAGTAAAGACTTTCTTAAATAATTCATCTTCATCTTCACTAATTGTATCTTTTTTTCCATAAAAAACATATATTGTGTCAATAGAATCATTTAATAAATAATTTACTTTATATATTGGATTATATTCTAAATTTATTGACTTAGTTTTTGACATATATATAAAGTTACTATTATTTTATATAATTATTCATTTATAAAATATTTTTTACTATAAAAAGCAGAAAATATTTTTTATATTTATTTATTTTTATTTATTTATTTATTTATTTATTTTTATTATATTTATTTTTTATTATATTTATATTTATATATATTAAATGGACAACAATTTTGTATTGAAAAACATTATTTTTATTTTAAAAATATCTTTGGTTATTGCACTACTATGTAGTTTTTACATTTATATTTATGTAATTATATTGAAAAAAGACACATCTTTTTCTAGTTATGTTAGTTGGCAATTTCCTATGATTTTAGCATTGGTAACAGATATTTATTTAATGAAATAAAAAATTAAACCAAATCATAGTAAGGATTATCATTTATTTTTAATCCACAATATTCCTTTGGATTTTTTTTATAATCTATTGGTTGATAAATATTCGCTTTTTTCGCATTTTCTAATAAAAATTTAAAATTTTGCCAGAAATCTTGTTTATGTCCAATAGATGTTGTCATAATATGTGAAAGTTCGTGGAGTGCAACAAATGTTAATGTATTTAAATCAATCAATTGATTTCCCTGCTTTGTTGTATTTAAACAAAATGCTAATTTTTCTCCTTTATTTTCACTATATGCTGTCAATGTACTTGTAGGTAATGTTTCTGATATTTTTTTTGGATTAAAACCATCTACTAATCTTATAGTACGTGGGTCAGTAGGATTGTTTTCTTTCATATATGCTACCATATCTTTCATTTTTTGTGTAACTTCTGCTAAAAGATTCGCTGCCAATTCTAATTTTTCTCTTTCTCTAACACAATATGTATTTCCATCTTTTGATGCTATAATACATTTTAAATTAAAAGCATCAGAATCATAGTAAATTTTTAAGGAAAATAAAATAATAAATATTACAAATATATAAAAAAATAAACTATGCTTTTCCATACAATACCCTTAGAAAAGGTATTACCAAAATATAATAAATTAAATTTTATTATATTTTTTGCTATACTTTTTTTAAAAGTATAAAAGTAAAAAAAAATTGATTTGAATTTTTATTAATACTAATTAAATATATATGTTTTCTCAACATCCTAAATGTAAATTCTGGAGTAAAAGAAATGAAAAGAATCCAAGTGAATTATGTTTGAATTCTCATAAGAAATTTTGGTTTGACTGTGATAAATGTAGTCATGAGTTTGAATGTATTCTTAAAAATATTAATAATGGAAGATGGTGTCCTTATTGTTCAAATAAAAAATTATGTGATAAAGATAAAAATTGTAATATATGTTTTGAAAAATCATTTGCTTCTCTAGAGAAAAGTAAACAATGGTCAAATAAAAATGAATTATCTCCTAATGAATTTTTTAAAAATTCATGTAAGAAATTTTGGTTTGATTGTGAATGCGGACATACTTTTGAAACTGCTTTAAAATATATAAGTTTTGATAATTGTTGGTGTCCGTATTGTGCTAATAGACTATTATGTAAGGAAAATCTTAATTGTGAATTATGTATAACTAAAACATTTGCTTCAATAAATAGAAGTTCTTGTTGGTCATCTAAAAATATATTAAAACCCAATCAAGTTTTTAAAAGTACAGCATCTAAATTTTGGTTTGATTGTGACAAATGTAATAATGAGTTTGAAAGTAAATTATGTCATATTACAGATGGTTCATGGTGTCCTAAATGCCGATATAAAACAGAAGATATCTTGAATAAAATATTAAGTAAAAAATATAATTCATTAAAGTCACAATTTAAAGTTGATTGGTGTAAAAATATAAAACATTTACCATTTGATTTTGTAATAGAAGAGAGAAAAATTATTATTGAACAAGATGGCGAACAACATTGGAAACAAGTAGCTAAATGGAAAACACCTGAACATAACAGAAAAAGAGATTTGTATAAAATGAAATGTGCTAATGATAATGGGTTTTCAATAATAAGAATTATACAAGAAGATATATTACATAATAAATATAATTGGTTAGATGAATTAATAAGTAATATTGAAAAAATTACTAATGAAAATAGAGTTCAAAATATTTATATGTGTAAGAATAATGAATATAAAGATTTTGATATGTAAATAATTATTTAAAAATTTGATATATTTTTTTTTAAAAGTAAAAATTAGATTTTTGCTTTACTTTTTTTTAAAAAAGTAGAAAAGTAGATTTATTGAGGACCTGCACCTAACTCCAAAGGAACCCTCATAAAATCTGCTTCTATTGTGGATTGGTTCCAGGGTCCAACATTCAATTGAGGATTTGGTGGCTCGGAACGAATCTGAAGATTTGCGTTTCTCAATGTTTGTCCAATAGTATCAATACCAATATGATAACCGGCTTTTAATAAGTTAACATTTGCAAGCTCACCTTTACCAGAAGGATTTAGTTGAGCCCATTGACTATTGTTATCTTTTGGTAAAAGTTCAGCAGGATTTTGAATATTAGGTTTTGAACAAGAGGAAGGAATACCAGGCATACTTGTTTGAGTACCGTTAGCAGAAGCAAAGACTTCATTTTGTCCTAAAGGTTCAGATGGGACAACGCCAGAAGACATTTGTTGATTTGTATTTTTGTATTGAGGTTGCATATTTTGATTTGACTCTGAACCATATGTACCTTTTGCAGACAGATAATTAACAAATACATTAACACCGTAAGCAATGATTAATAAAACTAATATAGCTCCTATACCATAGTCATTCCATAGCTTTTTAAAAGAGATGTTCATTATATAAAATTAATGATAAAATAATTTTTCAAATACGATTTAATTAATAAAGATTAATTAATATATTCCTTATATTTCTAAAATGTCTTAAATGTCTAAAAAAAATAAAAAAAAAAAATATAAAAAAATGTCTAAAATTTATAAATACTCTAATTCACTTTCTGAAACTTCATCAATTTCTGCATCAAAATCACTATCACTATCATTCAAATTTTCTAACATGTATGTTTTCTTAATATTCTTTGCTTCTAAATAAGCAATTATTGCTGCCTTTTTTGCACCTTTTGCTTTATTTCTAGCTTCCTTGTATATTTCATAATATACTTCATTTGGTTTTTTTAATGAAATGGATTCTAAATTTTCTTCTAAATGAATATTGAAATCAAGTTCCCTTAATTCATTCTCA
>Ga0315284_10007432_pt1 | contig 15662 bp, 18 predicted proteins | sample YL17G09_16_MG_FD_203696 | JGI IMG/M metagenome (GOLD analysis project Ga0315284, IMG submission 203696) | Sediment microbial communities from Yellowstone Lake, YNP, Wyoming, USA - YL17G09_16 | ecosystem: Environmental > Aquatic > Freshwater > Lake > Sediment | place: USA: Wyoming | collected... | reverse complement strand
GCCGTAATTACCGACATTGCGCTGATGGTTTCCTATTGATGCATCAATCTTCTTTAGTTGGTTGTTAAGGTTAACCGCCTCCTTTGCAGCCAACTTCGCCTGTTTGCTTTCTACTCCGTATGCCGCAGCCAAATCCTTCGCCATCTTCGCAGTTTCACGGTACTTAACACTCAACCGCCCGTATGCGGACTCTTGCTCCTTTGCTCGTTTTATTTTCTCACGCTCTTGCTTTGCCTCCTCCGCCATCTTCACCTTGAGCGTATTCTTTTGCTCAATTTCCTTTAGGCGCAATTCCGAAAGTATTTGAGCCGTTGCAATCTTTGATTTGTCCGCCTCGTTAATTTGATTTGATAACGTGAAAATCTGTTGCAAATTAGCAACCGAACTTGGCTGAATGCCCTGTAAGGACTTATTCAAATCAACTCCGAATTTAACCACCTGCTGATCGGCAAGGGTTACAACCTGAATCAACTCTTTGAAGTTCTCAATCGTCGGGTTCATTAACCCCGATTCAACTAAATCTTCGTGCCTTATTTTGTCTGATTCTGCCATGATAACAAATTTACCCTTTTTGTTGCTTGGTTGATTGTTTCAGAACTTTAATATGTGAGTAAAATTCTGACACGCTTATCTTCATAGGGTCGAGAGCAAATCCCAATTGCTTCTCGACGTGCGATTTTGACTCATAAAAATCAACCTCCTCCTTGCCGTTACCCTTCTGCATCTCCTCCAACTCTATTTCAGCAATCTTTATGAACGTATTTAACGCCTTTGCTCCGCTTTCCATCCGCTCCACTTTCATGGCGGCAATCTCTTTTTTCTTTTCAATCAGTTTGAGATAATCTTCCGACAATCCAAAACGCTCTATGTAACCGTCATAAACAACGCCCCATTTAAGTTGTAGCACCGTTCGGGTGTACTTACCCACCTTGTGCCTGTTAATGGAATAGAGCCACGTAAAATCGTGTGATTTGTGTATCTGCCACCAATTGTAAATCGGCAGCGTATCAATTGAATCAAATACTTTACCCTCTAATCGCTTTGCGAGTGAGTTGAGATAGGCGTTCTCTAATTTCAGGGCGAATGTACGCCATGCTTTCAGAGGATAATCCAAGAATTTTCTCACCATAAATCACGGCTAAATCATTGCCGTCCTCCTTTAATGTGTTTGCGGTAATTTTGAAACCGTCAGGCTCGTTTACAAATCGGAAGGAGGCGTAAAATTCGCCCGTGTCTTTCAACGTAATGTGATCCGTTCGCCCGTCCCTACCTTCCGCTGCTGCCAATGGTTTCCAATATGCCTTAGTCCAAAATGAATACTCCCCAATCTGATCTCCTTCCGAGTTTATGCCCTTATCGTACATCTGCGATTCGGTATTCAAATCAAGTACCTGAACCTGCAATGTAGTATCGTCAAAAATAGTTTTCAGCATATTATTGACATCAATAGAAATTACTCTACTCGCCATGTCCATAAGAGGCTTAAAAAACTTTGTCATGTTGATACTATAAAAAAACGGGAGGCAACCAAACCTCCCGTCCACTTAACGAACTAAACAAACTATGAACGAACCCGAACGTTCAGAGTATTTTTTTCCTACTATGTAGCAGGAAGGGCAATTGTATTTGCAACAACCTGAGCGAAGTCGTAACCTGCTAGTGTTGGAGTTAGGCGGAGAACATCAAGACCAGTTTGCGCTGCGTAAGTAATGTCATACACACCGTCAGAAGTTTCTGTTGACGTAAGAACTGTTACCGAAAGTGAATCAGTTACGTTGTACAAAGCAAAATCTAACGCAATAAGACCTTCTACACGTACTGGATTCAGAACTGTTCCGAAATAAGTGTTAAGCGTTACTGTGAATGAAGTCAACTCTAAATTGCTATATTCAGAGCAAACATCAATAAGACCTTTAACAGTCAAAAGGTTTGCGCCATGCTCTGCTGCTGTAATCATGCGAAGTGATGAATCATCTTCGTCCATGTGGAAGTAGAAGCCCATGTTGATCTTCTGTACCGTTTTGTCGGTTGGCTTTGTCCAAGTCGGATCCCACGAATTTTCGTCAACCCGGATCGGGTAAATGTTTACGATGTCGCAATTATCTTGCGTACCGATTGATCCAATTAGGTTGCCTTGCTTATCAACTCCGAACACTCCGAAAGGAACGCAACGGAATGAGTTAAGGTTGCCAAGTAGTTGAGGAGTTGCATCGCGTCCAGCTACAATAGCTTTGAAGGAGCGTGAGCCCTGTTGAACAAACATCATTGAGCCGTTCTCAAATGTTTCCATTAGAGATTCGCTGCGTGTGTCTTCAACGTTAAGCATTGACGGCATAGGCAGCCAACGCAAAGTAGTATCTGCCTCATTAATTAGGGCAGTAAAATACGCCTGATTGAGCGTGTCGGAAAGGTTGATATAATTCTGTGCGCCATCTGCATCGTAGTAAGGTACAACGATAAGTTTGACAGCTACCTGCCAGAATGGAGAACAACCCGTTCCCGTGTTTGAAAGTCCTGCATTACAGGCACAAGCATTTGCCATTGTTGAGAGTTTTTAGTTTAGGCAAATATACACAATTTCAAACAATTTTGAATCTTCCTTAATTTATTTTAGCAACAATGTATAACCGCTCCGCCTGTTGCCCGATCAGATCGCCATACATCCCTGACATCGCAACCTTATATCCTGCCGCCTCGAATGTGCTTTTCAGGCTTTCGGAAGTAAAATGGTTGATAACCGTCTTGTCTGTTTTGACTTCTTTGCACCCGTTTTTGAGCCATAGCCAATCGGAATTGGGTGTAATTACTACAACTCTAGTGTCGGGCTTGAGGAATTGATGAAGCCTTGAAAGCATACCGACTACGTCAGGAATATGAGCCAACGAATGCATAAAGTAGATGCGATCAAATTGAAAGTAGAAGTCAGAGCGAATGTAGAAGTCATCGACAACCACGCCATCAAAACGGTTTACGTCATACCCGTACACCTGTGCCTGTGGGTGCTTTTCAGATAGCAATTTTATTGCCGTACCAATTCCGCAACCATAATCGAGTACCTTGTTTCCCGATTCGATAGCAAGTAAACTGTTCAGAAAATCAACCTCGTCACGGTATTTGGCGGAGGCGTTCCAGTCCTTTAGTCTTTTAGAGTAATCCTTTGAGTACATTTTCTGCGATGTATTTGCCAGTCGGTTCGTATGTGTGCATGGTAAAGAACAAAGACTGATATGATATTTTCAATTCCGTTAATTCATCGGGCGTTAATTCCGCCAACTCTACCAACGCCAACTCCAACGCCTTGGCATCGTTAGCAATAATAAATGGGAATGCTCCGTAATGTTTTTGGTATGGTTCGGGATGGGTGCAATTGGTGATAACAATTTTACCCATTGCCGCTGCTTCTAGTGCGGTTATTCCGAACGATCCATACTGCTTTGACCCTTGCATACCTGCTAACATTTCAACGTAAATGTCACACGTTTTCAGGCGATTGATCTGATCCGAATATCCTACCCTAGAAGTATTGATGTCAAAGATTAATGGCAACCCCTCAACCAATAGATTTTGAAATACCTCCGCGACCTTATCCGTTCCCTTGACATCGGGATTTGACGGATAATGCCCTACCTTAAATGGCGTTTTGTTTTGGTAATTTTGTAAATGTACCGCAACCCCTCCTACCATGTACACGCAAGGTTCGGACGATCTAAATTTGAACGCTTCGTAAAGTTCAGGCAATGCGCATACGTGCATCTTAACCCAACCGTCATACGCTTTATGTATCGGGTCGGGTTGCTGCCGATACCCTGTGCCTGTGTGATAAATTACAACAGGTTTTCCACTAGCTTTCAAACGCTGCGCCAATCCCAAAGGCGAATGAAATACCTGAATAATATCATGCCACTTTATTAGTTGATCTAATTCCTCTTGAGCGACAACTTTTGAACATTCAGGATAATCGAAAGTGTGTGGCGATAATGCGACATCATTAACGTTATACCCTGCAGCCCGTAATGATTCAGCATTATCGTGTCCGAAATTAGCGTAATCCGTTACCGATATGTTCAGAATTGACTTCATGGCATTTGTTCAAATATAGCACGTTTTGAGCGTGATGTGATAACCCTCAGAACATCTTGCTTTACTGCTCCGAACCTTCGCTGTGATCCTGATGGGCGCATACGGTTGTAGAGGTAAATGTAATCACGGATAATGCCAATGCGATCTTTGCCACACATCTCAAGGCAGGAAAACATTACCTCCCCTTCAGTACAGGTCTGCAACCATTTGCCGTCAATCATTAAATCTTGAACGGGTATTTTGTAGTACAACTTTGCCTTGAATGTATTTGGAGCGGTTGAGCGGTACGTTACATCTCGGTAACTCCTCGCATCGTGTACCTCTTTTGGAAATGTCAACTTAAAATCAACGGGCAAACCCTTACCGTGTTGGTCTTTCCAGTTGCCGTATGTCATCCATTTGCCTTTGTCGTATTGGCTGTCAATATGCTCCAATGCGGATGGCAATAGTTCGTCATCAAGCCCCAAAAACATTATTACAGTTTCAGGATCGGGCTTGAATTGCTCAATCGCTTTGTGCCTCCTACACGCAGCACCACAATTCACGTCGGAAATCATGGCGTGAAAGTTTGGCGTTTGGAATATGGCGGTCTTGATTTTCTTTGCGGTGTTATCGGTAGAGCCGTCTGAAATAAATACGGCAGTTATTTCACCGTCATACCTTTGTTTGCTTACCGATTCAACGCAATTTGATACAAACTCTTGGCAGTTCCAGCCCGATGCAATTATTAGGAATTTAGTTTTCATTCGATTGTGATTGTTTCGTCTGATGGTAATTTCTCTACAACTGGCTCGGGATAAATTTCTGATGTGAATTTCTCCCCAGCATTCTGGCTCATCATTGCGTGATAGTTCATATTGAACGAATGTACCGTCATGCCCTCTTTACAAATCGGGCTTCCGTCCTCCTCCTTTTTGATCTGCGTATTTTCAAACTCAAAGTATTCAAGTTTCAAATTGTTTAAATCAGTAATAAGCGAATTGACCTGTATGCCAAAATCCTTGTAAAATTCGTTGATCTTGCCACGTGTAAAATACGCCATTGCGTTGCCATCGTTAGCCCATTGCTTGGCTTGTTTGTCAATAGAAAATAGTGCTGCTTTTTTCATAGGTGTAAAATAGGTATGGGCTGAAATTGCATGGTGTCAACCACGGAACGCGAAACGTCCGTTTGCAAAATCAGCCCAATGTTGTTTAATGGATTTCACGTTGTTCGGTTGACAACGCTAAAGTAGTAAATAAATTAATACACTCCAAAACGATACGCACAAAATAAACGCCCCTATCAATAGGATGCATCCTTTTTTTTCGTTCGTTTCAAACGTTTCTTGCATCATTTATGGATAAATTCTAATCTCTGGAAAGTAGAAAATATCTGTGTCAATTAGCGCACTTAAGTCTTTGGGAGTTATCAAGTCAGAAGTAACACACTCCATGTAAACCCTGCGAGTTGCATTAACTTTGTATATTGTGAAGTAACCATTGATGCCTCCTCCATGACCAGAAATAGCAATATAAACACTTCCCTGATGTTGATTGAATGCGCTGAATCCTCCGATCCAAATGTTTCCTGCAAACAGATCACTTTGAACGTAATACACTCCTTCTGATTCTCGAACCCATGTCAATGTTTCTCCAAGAGTATTCGCAAGAACTTTGTCAGTTGGAAGTGGATTGTCAGGAGTAAGTGTGCATACGTAAACCATCGGAATTGCATCGTCAATATTGTTTACGCATGAATCAATAAGAGTTGCAAATTGCTCTTGAGTTGGTCGGTCGCCAGTTTCAAAATAAGTTTTTAATGTGGTTCTGTTTTCTGATGCCATGTCCTTAGTTTATTGTATTGTTTAATGATATTTCGTCATATCCAATTCCGGTTCTTCGAGGTTGCACATCTTCGCAGTCGTCCGTCTTATTTATTTTGAAAACTACGTCCATTTGTAGCCCTGAAAGATTATCGCTGAACCATGAATTTGTTGCCCCTTTTGTATTCACATACACGCCAAACATCGGCAGGTCTGTAACGTCATACGATAGGTCTTGAGTATTGAATTGATAGTCTGATTCAATTTGAGCAATGAATAAATCCATTAACCTACGCATCGGGCGTATTGCATTGCTATAAAAATCATCTGTACCCCAAGCATCAAAATCTGCTTGAGTAAGGAAGAATAATGAGCAAGTTGATTCACGCTCCAACATCAATTCCTCGTCTGTATTGAATCGCTCCTTGAATTTGAGCATCAAATACACCATCGGAGTTTTGTCCTGCGATAATTGAATTTCTTGAATCTGATTATTTACCGCTACTGGTGTTCCATACCAAAAGTTAGGAGCGTAAAGTTCAAAGGTGGTTGTATTAAAAAAGATGGTATCTGTGCCTGTAAATACAATTGTATTTGTTTCTTCATCAATAGATACAATCGTAAAATCAAATCCATTGATCCTAACATTTCGACCTACTTCGATCCATTTTAGGTCGGTAACAATTACGTCAAATGTATCGTCACCGTTATCCACCACAGAAGTAATTGTCATCTCAAGTGAAATATCAGCAACAACCGCCTCCAAAATATCAATTAGTGAACGAGTATGGATCATAGAATAGCGGAATAAACGGGTGCAATTTTTATGCCTTTATACTCTGGATATGTAGCCGTGTCAAATGTTTTGCAATACCATTGGATTGCATCAACAGTATCTAACGCCTCGTTAAATCGTTTTTCTCCGTAACGGTTTGCATTTTCTCCCGTTTGATCCTTCTGTGCCTCCAGTAGTTTTTTCCCAACCCCCGAAATAGTATGCGAGTATTGCGTGTCCTTAATGTAATGATATGCAACGGCAGCCAACAGAAAATCCTCCATGCCTTTACTGATGTGCATTGTGCCTGATTCGGTTTGCTCATAAAAAGCATCTTGAATATTTACAAATCGAACATCCTGTGATGCATTGGCAAGATCGGCAATAAATAATTCGCCCAACTCAACTCCAAGCAACTGGCAGATATATTGTTTTTCATACCTATCAATGTACGATTGTAACCTTGAAATAGATTGACTTGAGGTGTTTATGTAATTAAACCCCGTGAACATTGCAGTTGTTAGAAGTATCATGGTGCTAAATTAGTTAATTATCCCACACAATTTCAAGTTTGCCAAGAATCATACTGTCCAATAATGCCTTGCCTTGCATCTGCCGTATTTCGCCAAAGTCTGGGCGTTTCTCGTCCATCATCCGAACGTTGTACGTTTTACTTCCGTCAAATATTTCAGGGTATTTCAATGCCCTTACCGCATTCATGCAATGGAATGCCTTATCTAAAATGGCAACATCCGCCCGTGGATGACTGTGCAGATATTCGTAACGTGTTAATGAAATTGACGGGTGCTTGAGGTCAACCGCAATGCCTCCTGTCTGGGACATAAGAACGGCGATCTCGTCAATGCCCCTTTTCTTCATCTGATTCGTACTGCTAGAATCAAGCCCACGGTTAACTTTCTCGTCATTCCAAGGCGTAAAGTTCATGCGCTCCATAACCCAACGGCTAAAGACACGTCCAGCACCGATAGTGCGAGGAGAAGGAGGAGAAGGATAACCCTGAAAATGCACCGCTTCGTTTTTTTGTATGGAGTAAAAATACAAGTCTTTTAACCCTAGTAAATGGCGTGTGTCTTTTGTGACAGAATGTTCATAATATTGGAACACCTCAGGAGTAATAAGATCGTCAGAGCCTACCAAAACCATAAAGTCATAATCATAGTGCTGCGATTCTTTGAATAGGGCGTTGAACTTTTGACTCAATGGTTTGTTCGGGGCTTCAATGTACTTCCATCCCCATGCCTCCGCTAATTGCCTTGACTTATCACCCTCCGACCCAACGCAAAGCATCTCCATTTGGAAGCCACGTTTCAATTCGGCATAATAAGCAAGAACGATTCGGGTGAGGTCGTGCCGTCCATAAATAGCGGTAACGAGTAGTATTTTTTTCCTCATGGGTTTCGTCGTTGTGATATTCTTATTGCTGCTGCCCTTGCCCTTTTAACTAGGTTGTAGCGGCATTCCTGACAAATATAAGCCTGACAAGTCCTACACCATTCAACCCAAAATTGGGAATGATCCCCGTCAACCAAAACGTGAACATCACATTCACCTAGTTTTCGCGCTCCTCCTCCGCAAGTAGTACAAGCCATACACAAAAGTAACAAAAAGCCCCGACCAATTACGATCAGGGCTTTATTTTATGCTTCAACTAGCTACTATGTAGCAGGATCAAGCGCAACGATTGCAGTAGTGATGTCGCCATAAACAACTGCCTTTTTGTAGTTGCTCTTTACGTACATCGCAACACGTGCCTCCGCAAGAATAGTCACCAAGTTCTTTGTGAAGTCATCATTCTCGTAACCGATAGAGATGTTCACATCCTCACGAACGCGGAACATGATCTTAGAAGAATCAGCAACGATGAATTTGTCTTGAGTCAACCAAGGCGATGCGATTACAGTCAAACCTGAGATTGACGGAGTTCCAGGAAGTGAAACAGGGAACAGGTAGTTCTCGTTTGCGTCCTTAGTCAATTTCAATTTGATAACGTCCTCCGGATTAAGGATAACGATGTTTGGCATGAAACCAGCAGGGCGACCCGATACAACCTCCGCAGTCATGATCTGTGATGCTGCGGTATTTACAACGTCATAGATATTTGCACTTGCGATTGTGTTTGCGAAGTTACCAGCAGAGTATGCAGTTGATACGTTTGTAGTATCGCTTAGACCTTGCAATGCGTTTGTTCCGCCACCTTCAAGAATGTCGTCTTCGATCTTGTTCATAATCAAAACAAGCAATTCTCCGTTGATTTCAGCACTTAATGCCTGAATGTCGCTCAACGCTTCTTTTGAAGTCTTGATGTATGAAGTGATCTTTTTCGCGTCAGACTTAGCCTCCACGATGTCGAAATCCATTGCAGTTTTAGTCGATCCCTCAGCCGTGTTACCAGCACCGCCATCGTTGTTCTTCATCTCTGCGTAAACAACGTATGAACCTGTCATTGTGCCACGGTTCAAATATGACATTACGTTAGGACGTGCAGATGGTGTAGCTGTGATGCCCGGCTCAATGTCAGAAAGCAAGATGCTGATTCCGTTTGATCCTACTGCGTCAATGTTTGCAGTTGTGAAAGTTGCTGCCGACTTCAAGTTCAAATCAAATGCTACCGAGCCTGATTTGTTCTTTGCAAGACTCTCAAGGTTTGATTTCTCTTTACCTAAAAAAGAAACAACCTGCTCTTTTGCAGATGTTCCAGCCTTTTTATGAGCGTTCTCAGCATTTGATTTGATGTCAAGAGAAAGTTGCTCAACTGCAGTTTTAACTGCTTCAATTTCCTCTTTAGATACTGCGCTTTTCATTTTCTCGTTCAAATCAGCAGCGTGTTTAGCTGCGTTTGTATCAAGCATTTCGGTGATCTTAGCAGATACTTCCGCCTTCACCTTGTCAATAAAATCTTTTTCGTTTTCCACGATGGTATGTTTTTAGAATGAATAAATGTGTTTTTTTACCGACTCGCCCTTGACCATTCTGAACGGCAGCATAATGAGCCGTGTTCGTGAGGTTTGAAAACTAATCAATTCAATGCAAATATAAATAATTTATTTAAGTTGTAACAATTACAGGTTAAATTTATCAGCTATTGCTTTCCAATCAACTTCGTGAGGAGGCTGAACGATTATAGGTTCATGCTGCTTTTCAATAATTTCATCTTTGGCGGAGCGGATTGTGATATGCGGCTCAAGGTCGTCAATTAACTGGCGGATTTGTAACGCCTGTTGTTCGATAACGCTCAATGACTCATCCGATTGAGTACCACTTCTAAGTACCGATTCCATCTTTTGAATCTTGGAATGCATTAGGGCGACAATACTTTCTTTGGTCATTGACTTTGACATACCCAAAAAAGGAGTCAAGGCATTAGCACCAAATGCAACAGATGAGCCTTCCCAGAGTTTTATTTCTTTGATCATCCAAACGTAACCCATATCCTCTGCCGCCTTTGGATTGATCAGGGTTTGCATTACGGCATCCCATGTCTTTGAGTTACCATGCTGCCCGTCACGCTCTACCAACTTCATCTGTTCAGGAATGTACTGAAACCCAATGGAATGGTTATCAATGATCCCGTCCATGTACTCATGCAAGGTGTCTGTTCCGAGTTGAGAGTTGCTCATTACGGCTTCAAAGTACAACACCTGCTTACCATTTACATCACGTTCGGCTAGTACCGTGAACTTTCCCGGAAGCAACGTAAGGTCATGGAACTTTGCGAACTTAATCTTTGCCGTTGCTGCGCTATCTGGACCGCGATCATTGATGGACTTTTTAGCCGCACCCATGAGCAACACGTCCTGATCGGAGTCAACAAAGTTGTAGGTATTCAACACGCCCGTAACGGTGCGAGATTTCATATCAACGTCCTTTACCTGTACTCCTACGTTTGACACCTTCACAGAAAAGTGATTGTTCTTCTTTGCTGGTATTTTGTTTTCGTTTTCCATTTTTCTTATGCAGGTTGATTTTGAGTTCCTGAGTTTTGCGATTGTTGGACGGATGGCTGTTCAATTTGTTTTGATATTAGCATTGTTGCTTCCTCTAGTGTGTACTCCTCGCTAATTACAAGCATATTAATAGCTGATTCATACGACATATTCCCAGCCTTAACCGCTGTGTTGAGGTTAATAATTGTTTGAGCCTCCGTCTGAATTGCTTGGTATTCCGCCTGTTCAGCCTGTGCTTCCTTGAGTTCGTCGTCCTTCATTACTGGCAACCAATCGTATTCGGCTTCAAGTCTTAACCCTTGCGCGGTTAAGCCCAAACGCTCGGAGAATTGGCGCATCAATTGATCTGCTTGTGGTTGCAGAGTATTTTGGTAGGTTTGTTTTACCGCCTCTTTTTGGTTCTCGAATGTTGCCCCTTTGGTAGAAGGAAATACATCACGAGCCATTCCGAACATTCCACAAAGAGTTTGGAAGTCGTCTTCGATTTCCTCAAACAACATTAGGTCTTTCGTAGGAAATGACATTGGCTGCCACGTTAATGCCGAATTGGTTATGAGGATTTTCTTTTGATCGTCCGAAATTCCGTATGAGTTTCTGTATTGTTTCTCGATGCGCTCACGTTCCTTTTCATCGAGCGGTACTCCTCCGTCCTGATCCTTGGAGTTGTTGGCTAAAATACCCAACGCTCCACGATCATTGATAATACAGTTACGGGTTTTTAGAGCCGATTCGATATTGCTGATTACGGTACGGAGGGTCAAAATCTTTGATTCGCCCGTTATGTAGTTTGCGCCCGTTTGGTCGCTTACTTGAATAACCTCTTTTGGCGATAGCTTTTTATTTGAGCCGTCAAGTAATTCATAACTCTGAATAATTCCGTCAATCGTGGTTTGATCCCAAAGTTTGCCCGTTCGATTGATCTTAACCATGCTTGGCGGTAAATTCCATAACACGGCAGGAGGAGCATTTGGGTCGAACTTTATTGAAGGCTGCAACTCATAGATGAACGCCTGTGTGTAAATATCCCGATACATCGAAAGTTGAGCCAAGAATAATTCACGCCCCTGTAATGGGTTTGGTTTATTCAATAGGCTAAGAACGGGGTGATTGTCAATTTTCTTGTTATTCTTATCGTACACGCAAATCTCCATATTCTTAAACATTTCAGCCTTGCGATCAATGACCAAACGAAGGTGAGCAGAACCAAGATACACCTCGTACAAATTCTCCATGTCAACCAATATTGGCGACTTGTTATTGTACAGGTAATTGGAGTAAAGTGGATAAAATGGAGGGTTGTCAGTTATGAGCCTCGAAAAAAAACGGGAGAAAATACCCTGAAACAATCCTGCCATGTGTTAAAATAGTTTCAACAAAAATAGTAAAAATATAATTAATAGCCATTATAATTTCACGGGCGTAAATAAGTGAGGCAAAAAGGAGTGGATGAATTTAGAAAGTCCAGCGAGGCAATCGGGAGCATCGTCATGTGTGGTTGATCCTGCCTTGACGTAATCAAGAACCTGATTTATGAACAGGTCATAATCGCTTCCTCGTTCATATTGGTCGGGCGAAAGGAATCGGAAATGCTGCTTTATGAATCCGTACTGCATTAGGATTCGGGTATGCTTATTCGTGCTATTTGTTACCTTCAAAACACGATGGGCGTCAATATGTTGGCGCATCATCTTAATAAACACCGACCCCTGATTGTTCGCCTCTACACGGCAAAGGTTTATTTTATGGGTTTCCATCATGCCAACCGATAGCGGAAGGGTTTGATCAATGTTGGCATCCGTGAATAGTACGTCAGTTAGGTAAATGGTATTTTGGTACACCTTTGCAACCGCCATTGCGAATTTGTCCGCTCCCTCGTCTGCAACGTCTATGTATGACATCACCGACTCGCAGCCCTCAGGCTTGAGTTCGTCCCGTGTGAACAGTTGCAGGTCAGAACGGGTGAACAATACTCCTGCCGCTTCCGTTGGCTCTTGCTGATACTCGGCTGCCCAAATCTCACGAGGAGTTCTAAGCCGTATGTCGTGATACTCCTCCGTTGTCTTTACAGCGTCACAAAACGATTCTCCTGCACTATCTAATGCCGAGATGATAATACTTTCATCATAGTAATCTTCGTTCAAATTACGCCCTATTACGTCCTTCTTTGCCCAACGTGTACCGATGTCGATAACTGGACAATGCTTTTCGATACGTGAACCGTGAGTTCCTTTGTACCAACTCCACGTACTTTCGCAGACTTTCTCACTAATTGCCTCCTCAAACGATTTGAACAAATCATCTGAAATAGCGCACAATGTAGCCCCGAATCCGATAATTGTACCGCCAACTCCTGATCCAAAGTAGGACACCTGAACCGCATTTGTGGTATTCCATCCCCGAATAGATTGCTTATCGGGCGAAAGTTCAACGGATGGAAACACCTGCCTGAACTTATCGGATTTCAAAACATCTCGCGTATCATAGCTGAATTTCTCATAAAGTGTAGAGGTGCAACAGTTACGCATAATAGAGCCGTCAGGGTTGCGCCCGATCATCCATGCTGCAAATAATGTAGTGATGTACGATTTCCCTGCTCGGGGAGGCATAGAAACCTGCAACCGCAATATCTTACCTTCCGCTATTCGCTGGAATGAATCGGCAATCTCTTTGAGGAATGGTCGGGAGGCGAAAAACTCAACGTCATAATACAAGCAAAACGCCCAAAAGTTACGCCTCGCTTGTTCCTCCTTCAGGACTTGCAACATCTGTTCCCTGCTCAAGTCGTGCAATGGATTGGGCAAGTTGGTCATCGGTTATCTGTGTTAATGAGGCATTGAGTTGGTTATCCTTTGAGGTAATGTCCACCTTTTTAGCGATGAAATACTGTGCGTACTTTTCGAGAATTTTAAGGTATTCGGCGGGGTTTTCGTTCCTTACCGCCTCAAATGCTGGTGCGATATGCTCCATTTGATCTTCGATTGTTTTGAGGAATAATGACCTAGCCGCCCCGTTTATTTTGTTAGGAACATCCTTAGGTCTTCCCTTTTCATTTCCCGACTTCCCTGGTTCAAATGGCATTGTTTCAAATTGTTGTTTGCAGCAAATATAGCTATTTTCAAGTTAACGCAAATCTGCCCTAGTTATCACATCGTCAATTGACTTAGCCACTAATGAAATGCCTCCCCGTTGTTTCACGTCATTCAGGAACGCGACTTGTTCAGGAGTTAGCCGATCTTTGCCGACTTTGACCTCGATTGCGATTAGTTTGCCGTTATCTCGATGCGCTCCGATAATATCCGCAATTCCTTTTTTGGTGCTATTCGATCTGAATACTTTACGTGTCGGGTCGTACACGGCTGCGTTGTTATTTCGCCATACGAAATGCCCTGACATATTGAGCCAATCAACTATTGATTTAGTTAGTGCGTTTGTGTTTGTCATTGTATTGCGTATTTAATCGCTTTCTCGCTTCGTTCGCGTCGCTCAATTTGCCTAGCCCGGAGCAGTCGGGTGAATGCGTGGCTAAGTTGCGACGGGTCGATGTTGCGTTCTGCTGCAAGTTCGGGTATTTGTTTCGACCCGTTGTACCATTCCTCGAATAGTTGCTTGTGTAGTTGCTCGAATTCGTTTCGTTTGGGCTTCATGTTGTTCGGTTAAAATGGTTCGGTTGAGTGGATTTTGCCCCATTGATTTGCCATCGCTTTGGCTATTCCTGAGAATGTTTTTGATCTTTCTATTTGTCGCTCTTTACCTTTTTTCTTACTTGTATTCCAGTACCATTCTGACATAAAGCGTTTTTTCCCTTTTTTGTTAATATATTCCCGTTGCTTTCCTCTATCAACATGGGTGATGTTATCGTTGAATAGGTCGGGTTGTTTTTGGTGTTGTAATGGTGGTAAATTTTTTAGCCAAAGGCAAGTTGTTTTTTGCGCCTTGTCCCCGAAATAATATGGCTGAATAATTTGTGTTGGCTTCATCCAAAGTGAAGATAATTTACCTACTAGATTCTCTAATGCTACTTTTGGTATATCGCAATAAAACAGGGCTTTTGCAAACAATACCGCCTCGTCCTGATCTCGCCATCTTTGTTCGTTTCTGGTCCCGTCAGAATTGTATAACCACCTCGCGCCTGTTACGGTCAGGTAGGTACATGGAGGAAAGCAAATCATCATGTCCCATCCCATTTTGATAACCTCAAAAATATCTTGCTGATAATGCCATTCGGGATGACCGCCTGAACATTCTTGCAGGTCACAACTAAACGCCTCATGACCTAGCTTTCGCATCTCAATGCAAACCGACTGGCTTTCTTCGCATCCTATCAATATTCTCATCTTAAAATGGTTCGGTTAGAAAGTTGCGGTTAGGTGCTAATGCTGGAAATTGGGTCGATATTGGTTGTGCGAATCCCGTAAATTTCATGAGCGTATCTAGCCAACGTACATCAATTGTTCCCGTTGCTCCGTTTCGGTACTTAGCAAAAATAACCTCACCTAGTCCAGCCGTTGATTCGCCATTCTCATTTGTCATTTTACCATAGTATTCATCGCGGTGAAGAAAAACGACTATGTCCGCATCCTGTTCGATTGTTCCTGAATCTCTAAGGTCAGATAGTATCGGGCGTTTGTCGCCTCCCCTAGTTTCTAAAGCCCGTGAAAGTTGAGCCAATGCGATAACGGGAACATCTAGTTCTTTAGCTAATTCTTTGAGAACGCGGCTAATCTCGGAAACCTCCTTAATCCGATCCCGTGAAAACATAGCACATCGAACTAGGTGGAGGTGGTCAACTACGATCCACCCAATGTTGTTAAATTGCTTTGCCCTACGTGCTTTGGCGCAAAGTTCGTTTATCTCGATTCCAGCCGTTTCGTCGATGTAAATTCCCAACGCCTCAAGTCGTTTACGCGATTCTTGTAGTTCGTTTATTTCACCATTTCCAAGTTCTGCGTTACGGTATTTCATTCCGTTGACCTCCGAATCTTCAATCAACATACGCCTAACGAGTTGAACGGCTGACATTTCGCATGAGAAAAACAGA
>Ga0315284_10007430_pt1 | contig 15663 bp, 24 predicted proteins | sample YL17G09_16_MG_FD_203696 | JGI IMG/M metagenome (GOLD analysis project Ga0315284, IMG submission 203696) | Sediment microbial communities from Yellowstone Lake, YNP, Wyoming, USA - YL17G09_16 | ecosystem: Environmental > Aquatic > Freshwater > Lake > Sediment | place: USA: Wyoming | collected... | reverse complement strand
TTTGTATCAGACTCGACAAAATATTGTAATAATTTAGGTCTTAGATTTTCAGCAATCCAGCGACCACGGCCGATAATGGGATAGTTTGTCCAGAGTGTATGTTTAGTCTGTGTTACATCATAGATTGCGACACATAATAGTGCTAGGCAGACTGCTGATAGCACGAATAGAATTGTTGATATTGCTAAGTATCCTAATACTCCAAATGTTAATGTAGCGATTGTAAGACTTGTGATTGTTTTCATAGCGATATAGTTTAGTATATAAATATACGAAAAACACACGAAAAACACAAATTAAATGTTATATTTCGTCGTCTCCAACCTACTGCATTAAATAACCAGATACGATAATAAAAATGCCGAATAGAATCATCCAGCCAATTGGAATTGTCTCACCATTGGTGAGATCAATGATAAATAAACTTTTAATTTTTTTCATGTTTAAATAAGAGGTTTAATTCCTCCATTACTTGTTCATTACTTACGAATTGTCCAGAGCGTACTAGATTGACTGCTTCGTCAATCTCTTTATTGTAGTTTAATCTTTTAACGTATTCTGGTAGCTCTAAGTCCCAGAAGTTTTTTCTTTCAATATCATTCATATTGTATATATATTTAATAGAAAATATATTTACCCTTTTCTTTTATGCAATACACTGATGCTGGTATAACTGAAACTATATCATTTGTTTCATCTACGATACATTTCAAAGATCCGTCGATTATGTCGTTATTTAGTATTTTAATTGGTAGGTTATTCATACCATTTAACACAGTCCAGATTATATCATCTTTTTTGATTTCTAGCTTATGTTTACCCATTAACTTACCAGCATCATCTTGTTCAAAGTATGCCTTTTGTATAAAGCTTTTTAATTCATCGGAATTATCAAATTCAATTTTAAGTTCATTTTTCATATCAAATTTCTATGCTAAAAAAATTAAAAGTTTTAGTATTTGTTTCCGTTGTGATTAATAAGGAACGACTGTATAGCAATAATAGTCTTTGCGTCTTCGAAGTTGAAACGCTTCAGTTCAGCTAATGACATATTAACTACTTCAATTTCTTCTTCTGCATCAACTCCTCCACCATTAGCTACTTTTCTTCCCTCAATGTAATATATGTGTATCATTTCTGAACAACCACCTGGGCTCATGTAGCAGCTATGTAGGTGTTTAACATTATCTGATGTGTAACCAATTTCTTCAAGTACTTCGCGTCGAATTCCCTCAACTGGTGATTCACCTTCTTCAACTCCACCAGCGACTACCTCAAGTAAGTTTGATTCAGAACCAGCTCTGAATTGCTTAGCTAATACGAATGTATCATTTTCGAGATCATATACTAAAGCAGCCGTAGCATTCTTTCGAACCATCACTTCTTCTTTGGTTGTTAATCCAGAACTTAGTTCTATATCTAATACATCAATGTTTAGAAATCCATTATACACTCTATTTTTACCTACAACTTGTTTCATATTTCGAATTTATCTTTTAATTTATTGTTTAATAACTCAATTAGTTCTTTTTGATAGTATTCATAATCATCTTTGATATTCAATACAAATATCTTCTTATTGTATTTACCACCGACATGATTGTTAATCTCTTTTCTGTGCTTATTTTCCATCACATAAACAACATCAGCCCAGTTCATCATTTCTTCTTCCAGCGGTGTTGTACCTTCCCTTTGACATATCTTATGATTCGTACCCGCTGATTGGAAATTAAGCATTGGGTACTCAACGCTGAAGTAATCATCAGCAGTTTTAGATCTCAATTTATTAGCAGAACATACAAATAATATATTCATTTAAAAAGCTTTAAATATTATCTTAAGAAAGATTAAGAACAACCAAAATACAATAAAGCCCCAAGTCACTGACTTAGACTTTAGATTAAATTTCGTTGTTATAAAATTTAATATTGGTCTAAACCCAAATATGGTTATAGCCGCTATGATTGTTATTATTGTACCTATATACATATTATTAATAACTCAAATAAGTTAATACTGCTTTCCAATCGGGGAACCTTTCGCTACCAAAGTGTATGTGTTCACCTTTAAATTTAGTAACACCATACTTCATTCTATCATCAATTAAAGCTCGACCACTGAATAGACTTTTATCATTTGTTAAGATTAGACGCTTATAAGCGGCATCACCTAGGAATTTCTCAACCCATAAACGCTTATCAGTATAACAAGATGGATTTTCCCAAGATGGTGCTGATAAAATGTAAACTTCATACTTCTGAGCTAACCATTTAAATGATTCAATCGCATCTTTAACTGGTGGGATATCGGCGTAGAAGCCTGGTGTGTGATAAAATTTCTTCTCAAAGAGAGTATCAACGTCTATTCCTAGCTTGATAGACCATTCTCTCATTCGTGCTTCTGCGTCTGCTAGAACACCATCCATATCAATGTATAATAATTCTCTAGGATTCTCCAAGTACCCATAAACTGGGTCTTTTTCGCTATTACCGTATAATTCTGTCATATTTTTAAAAATTCATTTCGATAGCTCTAAGGATAAAGATTCTATCCAAGATAGTTTTATCTTCTTTGTCAAGACTATTAGAGCATATAAGGCTATCGATAGTTATAATATCACTATCAGTATTAGAACCTTGTATTACATTTGATAAAGCATCACCCAATACTGGGAATGTATTATCATATTTAGACATAATACTGAATAATGTTGCTTTTTCTTTATTTTGTAAGTTTATCATAATTTCCTTATCTAACTATACAAATATAAGGATTTTTTTCTAATTTATGGTATTTTGGGTAAGATATTTTCGCAGTGTGGCCCTGAATTGCGGGACTTTTTTTGATATCTCGTTATTCAGATGTAATGCGCCTGTCGACAAGTATGCCTGTACTTCATCTATATGAACCTTTTCTGGGTAGCCCGTCTCTGTTAAGTAGTCTGCTAATAATACTTTACTATGTGTAGATAATGTATCCCAATTTTCATTCATCTCAATGCGATATTGCTCGTTTGTATAATACAAACCGTGTGCTAACTCATGTTCTAGTGTTGTATCTTCCGGATCTGTTGGTTCTGATGTACCTATTAAGTAGAAATCACTGTCACCGTGTATGCGTCTGATATCATCATATATATCGAACATTCGCGCATCATAATGGTTCATATCCAAGATGCCCAACTCTCTTACTTCCTCAATTGTTGTTGATGGTATATTAAATCCCGACCAATCTAAGTGATATGAAAATGAGTCATATTCATTGACTTCTTTTACATACCAATCCATAAATTGTAGTAGTGTAAATTGTTTCCCTCTGATGTCTTCATTGGCACACTCATAGAATTCTTGATAGCGTAGGAACGTCATAGCAAGGTCATATGATTCTTCGAATTGTACTAGATATACACTATCTAGGTGTTTTGTTAGTTTATACATTTGTTTATTTTTAAATCCCTCTTTGTTTGTTTAAGTATATCTCTCATTTCCTTTGATAGATATTTATCTGATTTATCTATTAGATCATAAACGTAGTCTATGTCAGCTATATCTAGCTTCATATTCATGTTTAATTGATTATCTGCATTTATAGTCATGTCCATACTAAATGGTGTTCCAATTGTTGAACCCTTTGGTAAGAATTGAATATCCAATTTTTGGATTGATATTGGTGATTCATCATAGTACATCTCACCAGTATCATATAGTAGTACTGTAACCTCTGATTGTGCTAATAGACCAGTTTCCTTCTCTATTAAAATGCCGTAATATGTCGCGTTTTTATATACCAATTTATTATTTATTAGCATCCATATTAGTAATATTTTGTAGTTCTAGAATATCTTCTAGTTTATTTGCCCTTGTTTGTAAAGTCCATTCTTCTTTAGAAAGATGTTCACCATTTATATAATACGTGCGTTGATTTGGTGTTATTATTGCGGGACCATCTTCTCTGTGCATCACACCTTCTTTATACCATACGTAAATATCATAACTAATAACTGCAGGGCCATCTAATCTGTGTTTAACATCATTAAACCACCATTCTTCGGAAGAATCAACCTTTGATTTAACAGCTGGGCCGTTAGTTCGGTGCTTCATTCCATTGAAGTACCATATATCAAGCTCTTTATCTGAGTACGCTGGTCCATCTTCTCTATGTCTAACACCATTTAAAAACCATGATTTTGTTCCATTATCCCACTCTACTGCAGGGCCATCTTCACGATGTAGCGGTCCAACTTTGGAGTCGAGACGCCATTCGGTTCGAGTAGGAAATTCATATTTTTTAGACTGACTCATATTAACTGTAATTCACCTTTATAAAAATCACCAAGTCTCTGTGTTCTATCAACATTTAAAAGCTCATCTAATTTAGACTCTCTTAGCCTCTCTGGTGAATCATTCCACCACTCCCACCAATATTCCTCATACTGATCCCAATAATGTCTACTGCGCCAAACTTGATTTATATAATCAAACCCATCCCAATAGTCATCATAGCATTGTATTTTAGATCCACAACCACACCAACAATAATTAGATAGTCTAAGTTCTTTATCAAAGATATCTTGTTTTATTTCTGCTTTTATTTTGTATTTAGCTAGTGACATATAATTTATATATCTTTCTTTTATGATGTTTCTTTTCTATTTTCATAAATAGCAATTTTCTCGATACTCACTGTATCGAGAAAATTAATAATATATCTGAAAGCCTTTATATCAAATCTTTAACCTTTTTTGTTGCATTGAGCGAGTTGATAATTCTGGACTTTGTTTGGTCCTTACCAAGGATCAACATTGTTGTCATTAAGTCCGGTCCAGGAACACCAACTAATGATGCTCTCAATCCTGGCATAATCTTACCCATTTTAATACCAAGACCATCACTAATAGATGAAATTGTAATTTTAATACTATCAACATCATTGAAATTGATAGAATCGATATTGTCGATAAATGATTTCATTACTGAAATATAATTATCATCAAATGGTTTAGTATCAATAATGATTGGATCTTTGTAGAATAAATCTACGATATTGTTGAGTTCGTGTTTGAAACTAACTCTATCCTTAGCAAGAGATATGATTTTATTTAATTTTTCACCTGAATATCTATTATCCTTTAATTTGATAAATGGTATTAGGTCAACATTTGGTGTATTCTTAAGATATTCGGAATTAATCCATTTTGCTTTATCCATATCAAATCGGGCACCAGATTTATGAACGCGATCCAACGAAAAATTATTAATCAATTCATCTATTGACATAATTTCAATATCACCACCTGGATTCCATCCAATTAGTGATAGAGCATTGATAAATACTTGTGGGTCATAACCCAAATCTTTCCAACCATTTTGATATACACCCTTATCATCAGTATAACCAATTGGAGCAATCGGAATGCCATATTTATGAGCAGTCCTCTTTGAGAGTTTGCCCTTACCATCTGGGTTCATAATTAGTGGTAGGTGAGCAAATGTTGGAATATCCCAACCAAATGCTTTATATAATAGTATATGAAATGGTGTTGAATTTATCCACTCTTGTCCACGCAATACATGACTAACTCCCATATCGTGGTCGTCACATACATTACATAAGTGATAAGAACCAATACCGTTGGACTTAAGTAATACTTTATCATCGACGGTATTTGTATTGATTGTAATATCACCAAGTATAGCATCAGTAAATGTTATATCTAAGTTTGCTGGTACTGCATATCGTATAACATATGTCATACCACTAGATATAGCATTATCAACAGCCTCATCAGACATCGTCAGTGAGTTTCTCATTGTTGTGCGAGTATTAGCGTCATATTTGAAGTTTGCTATTGACTTATGTGCTTTGTCTAAGTCATCCTTAGTATCAAACGCATAATAAGCCAAGCCATTATCGAGTAAAAATTTAACTCTACTTGAGTAATCTCTTTCTGATTGAGTGAAAGAGCCGATTGCTGGATCTGGGTTCCAATAAGATGCGTCTGGTATGATACCTAACCAATCACACATATCCTTGAAATAATCAAGGAAGTCAGGTGTATAGCGGTCACGATCAGTATCTTCTAACCTAACTAAAAACTTACCACCGTGGCGCTTAGCCAAGAAGTAATTATACAATAAAGTTCTAACATTACCAATGTGCGCAAATGAGCCCGTTGGTGATGGTGCTATTCTTGTTACTACTGTTTTCATTTAAAATTTATTTACTTTGTGATTGTGAATATGTGTCTAAATAATCTCTTTCTTTTTTTGAAAGAGAGTTGATGCCATTTTTAGAAATTTTTTCGAGTATCATATCAAACTTCTCAGTTGATATATCTATCTTTTTAACTATCTTAACACACACCATCGATTGAAGTGCGTCTGCAAATGTTGATGTTAGCATTACATCATTGCGACTTTCTTTAGTAGTAAATGCTAATATGGTTGCTGTTTCTTTATCAATAAATAGCTTTGCGAAGCCATCTTTTTTGCTGGAGGCAAGAAATTCAACATTTATATTAGATAAGTTAGCGGCTTCAAGTGCCCTGCCAAGATTTTGGTAGTTAAATTGAGTTAAGTCAATCACTACACAATTTTTAAGTATTCCGTTCATAGTTTATATAATATACTACAAATATACGAAATTTATATAGAAATTGCAAATATTTACTACTTTATTTATAGCCTTGAAGTGTCTGAGTGGTCTACTTATTCGATGGCATATCCATCTTTATTTCAATCTGAATTTTAAAGTCATCAGTCATATCAACTAACTTGACCTCTCGATTGCTTAGATTGTCACCTGGCTTCGGAACAAATTTGTAGTAATCATTGTTATTTTGATTATTCATATAACTCTGAACTTGTTCTTGTGAATCGATAAATGGATTCTGATTTATACCACTTTTGTTCATAAATTCTTGAACAGCTTCTTGTGGATTATCAATTTGCTTCTCCTCTATGTGTTGATCTTCTATGATCTTTATTTGTACACCGTTATTCATTATGCTAATAGGTCATTATTTTGTCCTGGTGTTATTGTGGTAAACGCAGCCTTAGCCTTAGCTAGATATTTTTTTCTATCATCAAACCCATTTAAACCACCATTAACCATTCTTGTTATTTTCTCAACATTATCTAAATCAGCATACTTATTTAATGATCTTTTATTCCAAAACCAACCAGCTGATATAACACCCCATTGATGATTCTCAAGTAGTAAAGGTTGATTTACAAAATCAACACCTAAATCTTTAGATAATGAAGCATAATTAGCACGACCTGTTATTTGAATAACTCCTCTGCCTTTATATTTAACACCATCACCAGGATTGACATTACCCAAGTCTTTGCGTCCTTCATATGCTGTACCTGATGCTAATTCTCTGAAGTATATAAATGATCCAGACTCATGTAAAACCTGAGCTAAAAAGTGACATACTCTCAATTTTGTATTAATTTCGTATCTTTCTAAACATTCATTTAGTGGTACTACTAATTCAGTAAGTAATGTTACATTTTTAGTAGATGCTATTTGTTTTAATTGATCAAGTGTTATGTAAGTCTTCATAATTGATAATTTAATTTTAATATATATTAAACTCAAATTATGGATAAATTTACAGACATAGCAACCTTTGAAAACAGGCAAACTTTTGATAAAAATCAAACGGTGAATCTTAGTGGTATTGAAACCACAAAGGGTGAAGTTTCCAAACTAAATACTATAATACATAACTATGTAAAGGGTGTATATGCTGAATTTGGGTATAGACCATATTCAGGTAACATTGATATAAATGTTAATGGTTTAGTTATAAATACTGAATATTTAGATAAGATGGTTAATAATTACACCATCTATACTAAATTTATTAGGCTTAAAAATCTTAAAACATTCAATGATTTGTTGATATTTATCTCTACTAATTTAGATAAGATTTATAGATACGAGGGTTACTATTTCAAGGAGGTTATGACTATTCTAAATAGAACAATTAGTATGGGTAATACTGGAGAGCAATTTGCTCATGCTGCCTTCATAGACGCATTTGCTGACAAATTAAATGTCACTATTAGCATTGAGAAGCCAACATTAGATGAAGACTTAAAGGGAATTGATGGTAAGTTTAATTATGGTGGTAAAGATTATACTATACAGATTAAACCAATGGATTCATATAAGGTATACCCAGCACCAGATGATTATGTTTTAATCAAGACAAAGGGTTCATTATCACTAGCAACTAACTATTTAGTTACATATGATTTGAATGATAAGAAAGTTATCATCGCAAGAAATAAGGGAATTGTTATATCAGGTGATACATTTAAAGTTCCCTCATCATCTGTTGTTAAATATTAACCTTTAACAATCTTATTGATTATCTCAATCAACCTTAATTGATCTTCTTTATCTAAACAAGTATTTGTTAAAAACAAATCAAGTTCGTTTCTAATTTGTGATGGAACATCTCCGTTTAAATTTTGTACTGCTGTATTCATATTGTTTATTTTAATAATTTTTTTAACATAAGTTCTCTTTTTTCATCTATTGTTAAGAAATCTTTAACGGTATCCTTTATGAGAAAGGGGTCAAAAAATTCTGAACGTGTCATTGTGCTATCATCTTTTCTATCAAAAATAAAAATGGTAATGATTCCATTTTTACACATCTCTAATCTTATTTTAAAAGTATCACCTTCTATAGAATAGAATTTATACAAAGCTAAATCCGTGTTATATGTTGATGCTTCAAATCCGATGCTATATATGTGCTCCAAGATCTGTGCTCGTCTTTTTTCATCTGATGTTTCTTTTGTAATCGTGTCATAAAAAATACTCAGATTTGGGAAATTCTTTATAATATCTGTTGATAGTATTATAAAATCATCACTAATTTCTATATTAGACGGTTCTCCATAATAGTTACGTGTGTTATGCGTATTTAATTTATTATAAGACTTATTATCAACAACACAATAGTTTTTACTATTTGTTTTACATAAAGACTCAGCTTGAATTATAGCACTTGATAGGCTCATAACAATCTATAATTAGAGTTGTGATCTAGTATAGATTCTTTGCATTTCAAAAGCGTGGAACATCTTTCATATTCTTCACGCTCCTGAAAATACTCAATGATGGTGTCTATGTACTCAGTTGTGTATAACTCCATCAGTGGATTGTGTCTACGACCTTTACATATTCTCTCATAATCTTCACTCATAGCATAATCAAGATTGTCTTGAATGATTGCTTTAATCATGTTGCGTTTAGGCATACATTTTATTGTTTTTTTCGCCACTATAAACTTGTTTTCTAACTGATATAATCAGCTCATTTACAAATTCGTGTGGTACCTCTTCAGCTAATATATTATTGGTATCGTCATATAGTGCATCAATATCTTTAATTTGCTTTTCAGCACTATCGATTAGAGTCTGAAGATCAACTTCACCTTTTCTTATTGATATTAGATATTGAGCATCTGGTCTTCTAACAATAACACCCTTTCCTTCGGCAATTTCTTTTGCCATATTTAATAATCGCTGACAATGTAGCATGTTTTTACCATCGATTTTTTGACCGTGTTCTTTTACATCTACCCAACGGGCTTCATTTTTATTTTCTAACCAAGTTTGGTATGATTTATAATCATCACAGTGTTGTGAATATCCATCTTTGTTATACGATACATATCCAATGAAACCTTTGGCACTTTTTGGTATTGATGATAATCTAATGGTGTTAGAATCCTCAAAAGCAATACCTTTGTATCCTAGTCCGGGTTTATAATTAACTGAATTAAAATATAATCTAGTAAATTGTTGTGCCCATTTAGAAATTTTATCAGAGTATAGTGCTGCGGAGTCGAAGTCATAGTATATCGCATATAAATCACGCGCATGTGGCATAGATGATAATCCACAAAATTTCTGATCAAGTCCCATCGAATCTAAATAACTAGATAGTGAAACAGATTTTTCATTTAAAAGGAAGTAACAAAAATCCATTGGAGTCTTTCTTTCGATTTTATCCTTTTCCCAATTGACTTTTTTATTTTGACCTTTCGCTTTAGAAATTTGTTGCTTAGCATACCCACCAAAACTCTGCTTACACTTTTTGGTAATAAATTTTGATTTTTCCGCTAATATAGCATCAAAAGCCGGGTGTTTGTAGATAATGCAATCTTCTGGTGTATTTAATAATTCAATCATTGTTGGATTAGCAGTTGCTAATAGCTCAATGAATCGTTTTAATTCATAAAAAACAGTATCATTTTTATCATCATTGATTTGTTCTTTATAATTATCACCAAGTATATCATCCATATTTTGGATGTATACACCAGCGTAATCGTAATCAGATGTCGCTATATTAGTACCATAGGCATGTGATCCACGTAGGGTTATAAATAATGGGGTAGCATTTTTGCACCGCTCACTAATAAATTTATTGAAGTCTTTAAGTTCCATTTAGTCTTTTCGCATTTTCACAAAATTAAGTAAAATATATTTTTTTACCAAATAATTTTATAAATAATAACATGCAAGGTTTAAATAATCAGAATATTGATACCAAATCTGTGGATATTATATACTTAGAGATGAAGTTGAATGAATATATTATAAATGAGGAGTATGAAAAGGCTGCAAAAATTAGAGATTGGATAGTAGAACTACAGGAAAGACTTAATCAAAATTCCACTGAAAATTAAGCATCGTAGTGAATTAATATTTTATTATTTTAATATATACACTAAAACCGGATAGAATAACATGCCAAATACATATAGCTTTTTTGGATCAGCTACATACTCAGTCACTAAGGACAATTTGGACGAGTTAATGAGTATATTACCTAATAATAACTCAAACTTAATTGATCCACAAGATTTAAGAGATTCTGTTTTTACATTGTGGGATAGACTGGATGTCATATCGGCATCAGTATCTATTTCTGGTTCAGTTTCAACTGACTATAATAGAACAACACCATCTACTGCAGCTGCCGTTGGTGGTGTGTCAACCGGTAGTACATTTAGTGGAACAATTCAAAATGCTTTAGATAGAATATTCTACCCATATATTGGACCAGCTGCTTCTTTAAGCGGAGGTAATAATAGAGAGTTTGGTTCATCAAACACACTAACGCTTAGTTGGTCTGTTACAAAGAATTCAGAAACTATTTTCTCCATAACAGTTGATGGTGTTCCAATATTACCAACTGGTAATAGTCAAGGTGGTTCTCAGGGAGCAACAGCAACTCAAAACGTAAACACTACATTTAATATGTCTGCTGCTGATACACCAACTGGTACAATTGCCAATGCGAGTACTAGTGTAACGTGGTCCAATAGAAGATATTGGGGGACACATACAACATTTACTGCATTAAATAGCGCTCAAATATTAGCACTCACTGGTGCTGGTGTTGGTTCAGGTAATGATTTGATTGAGTCTAGGGTACAAAATAGGAATGGTATTAATGGTGCTGGTAATTATTTAGTTTTTGCTTGGCCAACTGCTTCAAATCCTGGTACACCTACATTCACAATAAATGGTTTACCGAGTACGGCTTGGACAAAAATAAATAATGCTTACGCATTTACTAATACATTTGGATATATAACTAATTATGATGTGTGGATTTCAAATACTCCACAATTTTCACCATTATCATTATTTCAAATAAGCTAACGATGGAATATAAAGTTTACATATTAAGAACAATAGATGATACAACACCGAGATATGTTGGTATAACAACTGGTAAACTAAATACTAGATTGGTTAAGCATATTCATGACATTAAACGAGAAGCATGTAAAAATATTCATAAAAAGAATTGGTTAGCTAAAAATAAGGAAAATATTATAATAGAACAGATTGATGTTACTAATGATATTCAAGATTTAAAAGAGAAAGAAATATTCTATATCAATAAATTTAGAGAAGAGGGTATTAATTTACTCAATGCTACTGATGGTGGTGATGGTAATTATGGGTACAAACACTCAGAAGAAGTTTTAGAAAAGATAAGTGGTGTGAATCATCATATGTATGGTAAAAAACATACTAAAGAATGGATAGAGAACGCAAAAAAGCAAGTTCCGGTAAATAAAGGAGTTAAAACCGGCATCCCTGCTTGGAATAATGGCATTCCTTGTAGTGAAGAAGCTAAAGAAAAACAAAGAGTGAAGAAATTGGGTAAGAAAGATTCTTATGAAACAATAAATAAAAAATCTAAGAGTAGTAAATCATACCTAAGAAAAAGAGTAATTGAGTGTTTAGTTAATAATGATTGGGTTGAATATGAATCAGCTAAAGATGCTGCTTCTATTTTAGGATTGCATAGAACAAAAATAATACTTGTCTGTAATGGTAAAAGAAACCACACAGGTGGATATAAATTTAGATATAAAGAATAATAATATATGTCACAAAACATTGGCACGTTAATTTCTGCTCCTATTAGGCCCAACGACTCATTAGACCCGATCGCATCGGCATTTTCTAATGAATTGTTAGGTGGCTTGCATACTGTTACTGCTAGTACGGATCGCGATGCTATTATATTGGCTAGAAGAAATTGGGGTATGATGTGCTATGTTATAAATGATGATACCACATATCAATTAACATATGGGTATATTGATTTTGTAATAACAAATAATTTAAACTGGAAAGTATTTACTGGTGGTTCTGGTGGTAGTAATACAAGTGAGTGGTTAGATTCCGCTATTTCTGGTACATATACTGCACCTCCTGGTACATATTCTGTTGGTAGTAGATATTTAATTTTGGGTGTTGGTTCTGGTCTATGGACAGGTAGTGATGAAAAAATTGCCGAATATAAAAACACACCAACGCTGGGTTGGTATTATACGACACCAGGTGATAATGCAACAATACGTCTTGATAGTGAAGATAATACTATTTATAGATATGAAGGTATTCACCCATCGGGTCAGTGGTACAAGGATAAAGTTAATCAAGTTCTTTCATTTACAACTACATTATCTGGTGCATCATATTCAGCTACAACATATCCATATTTAAATTCATATAGCACAGATGCTACATATTTAGCTAAAATTGATATAGATAATAGTGGCACTGCATCATTAAATCTTAATGGTTTAGGAAATGTTTATATTAAAAAAGATAGTGGCACAGGATCTTTAGTAGATTTAAGTAGTGGTGATTTAAAATCTGGCCTTATTTACCCATTATACTATGATGGTACTTTTTTCCAAAAATCATCTTCACAGACAATAGGTGGTGCTGGTCTAACTGGTTCTGGTGTTATAAGTGTTGGTGCCGGAACTGGTATTACTGTCTCGGATGATGCTGTTGCTGTTGATTTTTCTGTTGCTGCTGACATTTTAGCAGGTGATGGATTGATATCATTGGGTGGTACTATTAGTGTCGGTGATGGTGCTGGTATAACAATATCCAGCAACTCTGTTTCTTTAGATTTAAATACACTAAGTGGTTTAACATTTTCTGCAACTGGGTCTTCGGGTAAATTACAAGTTTCTGTTGATGGTTCTACCATTTTAGTTAATGCTTCTGGTCAATTGGTTGGATTAGCATCGGCTCAATCACTTCAAAATCAATGGTATATAGAACCATATGAGACTATCACAGTTGCTACAAATTCACAATATTTAATATATGGCAATTTGATTGTTGATGGTACTGTTTCAAATTATGGACAAGTTGTAATATTAAATGGTGCTCTGGATTTAACCGGTGGTGGTACATTCTTAAACTTCGGAACTCTTTTAATTGAAACATTACAAGTTGGTGGAATAAATAAATATTCAGCTACATTTTCATCAACTGCTAATATTGGATTTACAATATCACATGGATTAAATACTGATGATATAATAATATCTATAAAAGAGGGACTTAATATGATTAATGCTGATATAAATATCATTAATAGTAATAGTATAACCGTGACTACAAATCAGAATGTCACTGGTAGAATAAATATAATAGGATAATGAGTAATAAAATATACAATATACCGGATTGGGCAATTGGTTCTACATTTAGTACACCAGGCTTATCATCATCTAAGATTTATCCTAAATCTGATGGTTGGTATATTATGGATGATGCTGGTAATGAACTAAAACTGGCAACTGGGTTAGGATCTACTGGTCCTTCTGGTGCTACTGGTTCAAACGGAATTGACGGTGCTACTGGTTCTACTGGTGCTACCGGAAGTCAAGGTGGAGTGGGACCAACTGGTCCTGCTGGTGCCACTGGTTCAAATGGTGTTGATGGTGCTACCGGATCTTCTGGTGCTACCGGATCTTCTGGTGCTACCGGATCTTCTGGTGCTACCGGATCTTCTGGTGCTACCGGATCTCAAGGTGAAGTCGGTCCAACTGGTTCTGTTGGTGCCACTGGTTCAAACGGAATTGACGGTGCTACCGGATCTACTGGTCCTGCTGGTGCTACCGGTCCATATGTTACTGCTGCATGGGTGTCAAATTCTATATTATCATTCACATTATCAAATGGGTCTACTTTTTCAGTAGATGGTTCTGTTATTGGTGCTACCGGTCCTGCTGGTGCCACTGGTGCTCAAGGTGCTACCGGTTCTGGATCTGGTGCTACACCATCTCTCTCACAAGTTTTAGCAATTGGTGATAATAGTGGAACATATTCTATAATAATGAATACTGGTTCATATATTTCTGATCCATCACTTAATAATGTTATCATATTTAATGATGGTGCTGGTGCGTTGAATATATCTAATGATGGTGGATTATATACTAATGCATATTCATATTATCAAAAAAATTATTTTGGATATGATAACTATTATGAAACTAGCGTAATACATCCAGCATTGGGTACTGCTGCTATATATATGAGTATTTCACCTATATCATATGTCGCTGATTCATATATATTTATGACTGAGGAGAATGTACAATTATATAAAGCTGGTACACCAGCATATAGATCAATTGAATTATTAAATGATGCTATACAAGTATTTGGAAATATGAATCATGGTGGTTGGCAGAATATATCATTTACTACAATAACTGGTTCATCCTATTATGGTAGATTAAATGTTGTAGAAGATGAATATGAAGGCTCTTCTAATTATGTTTTACGAACATCAACCGATAATACAAATGTTATTTTTGGTGTACAAGCAAATAATATTGTTCATATAGGAACAACAACATCATCGGCTACATTTAGTTATGTAAATGGTAGTCAAGCTAGTGGTAGATATCTTCAATCTGATGCATTTGGTAATGCAACATGGGCTGAGGTGATTAGTGGCTCTGGTTCTGGTGCTACCGGATCTACTGGTGCTACCGGTCCTGCGGGTGCTACTGGTTCAAATGGAATTGATGGTGCTACCGGAAGTCAAGGTGCTACCGGAAGTCAAGGTGCTACCGGAAGTCAAGGTGCTACCGGAAGTCAAGGTGCTACCGGTCCTGCGGGTGCTACTGGTTCAAATGGAATTGATGGTGCTACCGGAAGTCAAGGTGCTACCGGATCTACTGGTGCTACCGGTCCTGCGGGTGCTACTGGTTCAAATGGAATTGATGGTGCTACCGGAAGTCAAGGTGCTACCGGAAGTCAAGGTGCTACCGGAAGTCAAGGTGCTACCG
>Ga0315284_10007429_pt1 | contig 15665 bp, 17 predicted proteins | sample YL17G09_16_MG_FD_203696 | JGI IMG/M metagenome (GOLD analysis project Ga0315284, IMG submission 203696) | Sediment microbial communities from Yellowstone Lake, YNP, Wyoming, USA - YL17G09_16 | ecosystem: Environmental > Aquatic > Freshwater > Lake > Sediment | place: USA: Wyoming | collected... | reverse complement strand
TCAAAATGTTTAGAAAGAGAGAAAGAAGAATAAAAATCTGTTCATATGATATATGAATAAATTGACGGAATTATTTGAATTTAAAAAAGAGGACATTTTATCCTTATTTTTCATTGTTTTTTTATTTATAAAATTTCATATTCCAGAACCAGTTGCCGACATGGTTGACACAATCCCAGGCAAATTCGCGGTTGTTGCAATTGCAATTATGTTGTTTGGTTATACAAATCCTGTTTTAGGTGTTCTTGGGTTGTTTGTGGCATTTGATTTAATTATGCGTTCAAGAGCAACGACCGGCATTGATGCGTTAAAACAATACGGACCATCACAAGCACGCATGGATTCGCAATTTAACGCAATGAACCAATTTCCATATACTTTAGAACAAGAAGTTGTGAAAAAAATGGCACCAATACCATACACTAATAGTTTAACACATCAAGTGTCATTTACACCATTGCTTAACAATTTACACGATGCTTCTCCAATTGCATAATAATATGAATTGGTTCTTCTGTTGTAAATTATTTTTTTTTCACATTACCTGCAAAAAAAAGAATTAACAAATGTATAACATAAAAAGTAATGATAAAAAGTAATGCCCCAACAAGAAATTTAAATATTGGATTAGACAGTACATCCACCGACACTGATGGTTTATCATACACGACATCTATATTTTCTTCTGAATTTCCAGTAGGCGAACAAGAAATGTAAATGTCGCCTTCTGTGGATGATGCGGTATTTGGACCCTTTTTATTGTAAAATAAATCGCCTCCATATGCGGTGACATTATAATTGCCAATAATAGACCTCAATGTATTCAATGTTTGTTGTGATAAATCTATTGAGTTTTCCTTGTCAAACGCAATATATTCTATGTTAGTTGTTGTGTCTGAAAAATTATAAAATGGTTTTGTAGGAATAAAATTGGTGAGAGAATAATTCGACAATGAAATAATGGTCGTTTCTCCGTTGTTTGGGGCACCAGTAGAAACTCCGTCTATAATTTGAGTTAATAATGATGTCGCCGTTGTTGATGCGGTGGATTGTATGATTGGTATGGCAACTGCCATTTGTGCACCTCCCATGATCGGATTATGCGTAATAATTATTTCAGCATCCATAAAGTCGCCATTGTATTTGTGAAATGATGGCGAATAAATTGTTATTTGTCCTACATCATATTTATTATTGTTATATGTAACAGGATGTGTGCTGGTTTTGTCATAGGACAATAATATCATTACCCCATTGTTTGTGGCAATGCAACTGCTATTCAAGTATTTATGATTATACATGCATTTTAATTCGCATTCACCGACTACATTATCAGCTGAAATGTTCATTTCTGTTGTTGTCATTATATAAATAATATATAATATTTTAGAGAAATGGCTGGATTAGAGAAATGGCTGGATTAGAGAAATGGAATGTACCGAATTGTATCATTGTCATATTTAGTCACTTTAAATGCTTCGCCATATCCTTCAACATAAACATGTTCTCCTCCTACCAATTCATCGCAACCATATTCATTCGTGCAACTTCTTCCTTTATATAAAATAGGCAATTTTATACTATTTGTTTTATCAGTCATTGTATAATATTGCCATTTATTTCGAGAGACAAACAATGGACGACCCATTAAAGGAATAATTCTATTCTTGTCTTCTTTACCTGAAGAATGACCTGAAGAATGACGTGAAGAATGAGGTGTTAAAATACCCACTTGTCTATAACTTGTATCTACAGCACCTGGATTTGTAGAAATATTAATTGGAACTCTGTATTGTGGTGGAGGAAATAACATTGGATTATCATCACTTAAAGGAGGCTCATATGGATTTCGCAATACATCTTTTGTTTCAAACCACGGCATTCTCGGGATCGACATTATTGGCAGTTGCATTCTCGGCATTTGCATTCTTGGCATTCTTGGCATAGGCATTCTTTCTTCCGATTTAAAAAAATAGATGAAAAATAACATTAACATAAACAATATTATTATAAACAATGTCATATTTTCGATACATATGACCCCAGGCTGACATTTCTTCATATTATATTAAAGAGAGAAAATATGATTTATGATTGTTTGTGTTTGTGGTTGGTCGATTTAAACCGGCGAAGATTTATCGCTCATTTAACGCTATATTCGGCATTGCACCTCAACCCATTTTTATTTGGGATTTAACCGCAACTAACGCTTCAGCAACCGCTTGCTTTGCTGCTGCAGATGCTTGTATTTTCAATTCTGCTAATGCAGCATCAGTAATAACATTTACTTGTTCTTTTAATTCATTAATTATTTGTGTTGCTTGAGATTGTAATTCATTAAGTATTTTTACTCCTTGTTCTTTGATTGCTTCGGTTGCTATGTCTGATACATCTTTGACACGTCCATAAACAGCAGATGCTGCTTGTCCTAATTGTTGTTGTACTTGAGTCGTAGCACTTGAAATATATGAAGATCCGGGTAATCCACCTCGCATCTTTCTACTCTTTTTATGATTGCGTTTCTCTCCTCTTCTTCTTCTAGTAATAGACATTATATTATATAAAAAGAAAAATAAACCATTTGCGACGGCGATTTATTTTGCTAAAGCAATATTGTTGTTATTATTCTTGCTATTGTTTCCCTGCTGACGCGCTAAATGTTTTAGCAAGTGATTTCATACCATCCAATGAGTTTGCATCCAAACCTCCCATCATTCCTTTTACTTGTGACAAAAGTGGTGTAATTCCTTCAATCAAAGGTCCTATGGCTTTCATTGAATCTGCCAATTGCAATTGTTGTTGCATTAATGTCTGTGTGTCATTTGTCAATGATTTAATTCCGTCTTTGCCAATCAATTCATTTAATTGAGAATACGCATCTGTTATAGTAGACGCATAATCTATTTTTGTATTGCGTTTTCCTCTTCCTACTTCAAATGATTCTCCTTGTGGTTGTGCGTCTGTTTCTGTTTCTGATTCTGCTTGTAAATCAGACGAATTTGAATCTTGGGATGCATCCAATACTGCAGAAGAGTCCATCAAATCTTTGGACTTCTTTTCATTCTTCTTTTCATTTCCTTTGTCTTCGGTTTCAAATCCTTCTCTAAAAATAATGGATATTGAAAATAAATTTGCAATAAGAAGAGAGACTAGTAAAACAATTGCCATGTTTTTGCTAAAGTAAGTCATTATAACTCCAACTAAAATAAAGACAATAACGTGGTTTATGTTTCCGCTAATCATATATCCCAAAATATTTGTTAAAGAGAGAAATGCTATAAAATATAAAACATATTTATTTGTTAGAATTTTTGAAATTGTTGATGGTAGTTTCATATATATAATTCTTACAAAAAAATTGATTTAGAATAACAAATAACAACAACAACAACAACAACAACCTTAACCAAACTTAACTATAATGTTATCAAAATATCGAATTGTCTTGTCTGAAATATACAATCAATATATTCATGGCGACGGAGAACCAATGATTAACTCGCATTATTTAATCATTGGTAAATTTAATCATTATTACGAGAGTTATTATTCAGATGAGGAGTTAGAGGATGATTCAACTAATGCATCTATATATGATGACGATTATGACGATGACGATGAGTATGACAGAGACGACGTGCCTATTGAAGAAATCATTACACTACATAATGACAAATATAGATCACAATTTATTAGAAATACTGTGCGTTACAAACATCCATTTATTCGCAATTATCGGCAAATCGTTTTGCGTCCTGGATATATACAACCGGAAATCGCGGAATGTATTATTTTGCCTACTGGTGAATCTGTTGCTATATTGAAAACATTTTGGATACGCATTGTCCAACGAGCATGGAGACGCGTTTTCTTGGAACGCACGGCTACAATGAAAAAAAGAAGTACCCCTGCTGAATTATATTATAGACAGACACACGGTAAATGGTCTTGTGCAATGCCTGGACTGTGTGGAATGTTAAATGGATTGTAGAATAGTTTATAGAATGTTACTTATCTATCGTCTTGTTTTATTAGTTCTTTTATGTTTTTTACGACGACCAACGGATTTTTTATTTCTTTTACTACTAGAACTTGTTGGGTAATAATAACCACCCTTTTTATTAATAAATTTGCCACCTGTAGGTCCATTTTCTTTTGTTTCTTCTGCTCCGTTATTTTGTTGTGGGGGAAACATCTCCTCTAGGGCAGCAGGGACATTAATGGACACTTGTTCTTCTACTGCTAATTCATCTTTAATTTTCGTGATAATAACATTTAACGCAGTTTCATATTCGTTAAATAAAGTTACGGTGGCTTCTAATTTGTCATTTATATCATTTAACATTTCACTACAATTTTGTAAAACTTCGGATTGTCCTTTAACTATTTTATTTTCTAAAATTACTATATTTTGTCCTAACTCATCGCGTTTTCGCGTTAATTCATTAATATATTCTGGGTCTGATGATTTATTTTTCAATTGATTGTTAACTTTATCTAACTCAACATTAGCAGCCTCTAACTCTTTAATGATTTGTAGTAATCTGGCCTGTTCTTTACGGAATTCATCTTGTTCTTTCTCAGTCACTGAGGCAAGTTCTTCTATTTTTTTTTTAAGCTCGGTTGGTGTAACATTTTTATTAGCATTAGTATCAACATAATTTTGTAAAACGTCTCGTTGTTTTTTTAAAGCTTGAATTGCCACCAAAATATTGGTTAAATCATCCTTTACTCTTTTTAAAAACCCACTTTCAACATATCCTGATATTGTTGCAATGTTCTTTAAAATATTATTTTGTATATCTTTTCCATTAAACGATTGTCCGTTTTGTGGCACAGATGGTTGTTGTTTACGATTGCCAGTAAGAAAGTTAAACATATAATACAATGACATTATTTTGTTTCATTGACAAGTTCATCTAATTCTCCCTTAATTTTCCGCATAACCCTCAAAATTTTATCTTGTTCTATTGCTGCGTCCTTAATATTATTCACTGTCATATCAGTTGAATTCGCCAAATCTGCTAAATATTGATGCAATGACTCCATTGCGTTAAGTTGCTCCTGTTTTTGTTTCACAATGTATTGATGATATCTATTATAATCATCACGAACCCCAACCAAAAAAGCATTTTGTTTTGCTAAAACATTCATCTTTTTTTGTTTTTCCAACAACAATTTCCGTTTTGCTTCTATTTGCTCTTCTATTCGCATAATATGTTTGTCTCTATCTGCTAAGCTCATCTGAACAACAATCATATTCATAATAATATAAAACAATTTAAAATCTCCGATATATATTATTTAGGATGTCTAAAATCAATTCAGAACCTCTACTAACACCAAACGACAAACGATTTGTAATGTTTCCAATCGAGCATGATGACATTTGGAAAATGTACAAGAAACAAATCGATTGTTTTTGGAGAGCGGAAGAAATTGATTTGACAAAAGATTTGACAGACTGGAACCGTCTAGAAAAAGATGAACAATATTTTATATCAATGATATTGGCATTTTTTGCGGCGAGTGACGGCATTGTCCTAGAAAATTTGGCAACGAGATTTATGGGCGACGTCCAAGTCTCGGAAGCTCGTGCATTTTACGGATTTCAAATTGCGATGGAGAACATTCACTCGCAAACATATAGTCTATTGATTGACACTTATATAAAAGATGAAGAAAACAAGGAGCGACTGTTTAATGCGATTGATACCTTTCCGTGTATTAAAAAGAAGGCGGATTGGGCGAAAAAATGGATTGCCGACAATCGCAGTAGTTTCGCCACACGATTGGTTGCGTTTGCGTGTATAGAAGGCATCTTTTTCTCTGGTGCATTTTGTTCTATTTTTTGGTTGAAAAAGCGAGGGCTCATGCCTGGACTGACCTTTTCGAATGAATTGATTTCTAGGGATGAGGCATTGCATACTGAATTCGCCATTTTATTATATAGTAAATTGCAAAAGAAGATTAATAAATCACGCATTTACGAGATTGTTCGCGAAGCCGTAGAAATAGAAACGGAATTTATTTGCGATGCGTTGCCTTGTCGTATTATTGGTATGAATTCGGATTTGATGACGCAATACATTCAATTTGTCGCTGACCGTTTGTGTTTGCAATTGGGGTATGACAAAATATACGGCACCGCAAACCCTTTTCCTTTTATGGAATTAATTAGTTTGGAAAGCAAAACGAATTTCTTTGAAAAACGCGTGGCGGATTATGCGTTGGCGACAAAGGACAAGGATGAGGATATTTTCGAATTTAATGCGGATTTTTAATGCGGATTTATAGGTGGAATGTAAAATCCCCTATAATTTCAGATATACTTAATGCAAATAACTCATACTATTATATTTTATTAAATTACATAAAATATAATCAATTACTTATATATGATTTCTTGTTCTTTGTCGGGAGGTTTGGGAAATCAATTATTCCAGATTTTTACAACAGTTGCTTTTTCTATTAAATTGTGTCGTAAATGTGTGTTTTTATATGAAGATTTTACAAGGGGATGCACAATTCGTTCTACTTATTGGAATACATTTTTGAAACCAATTAAATATATGGCTACATTACCATATTCGATTTCGCAACCTACTATAATGAGAGAGAAACATTTTCATTATGAAGAAATGGATTTCGCGAAAATGAGAGAGAAGGAATATGTGAATTTAGTCGGATATTTTCAAAGTTATAAATATTTTGATGAATACAGAGAAACACTCTTTAAATTAATTCGTTTGGAAGATACTCGCGCAAAAGTAATAAAAATGTATGCTTGTTTAAATCCGTATGGAGAGAAATATGATAATTTTGATGAAATGATAAGCATGCATTTTAGAATCGGCGATTTTATAAAATACCCCGACACACATCCTATTTTGTCGTATGATTATTATTATAATTCTCTCCTTTTTATACAACAAAAGAATGGATTCGGTAAAAATGTCTTGTATTTTTGTGAACAGGATGATGTTGAACGGGTGAATTTATGCATCACACGACTACAAAAAGAATTCCCTGAAACACGGTTTCAACGAGCGCCAGAAATATTGAATGATTGGCAACAACTTATATTAATGAGCTGTTGTCGATATAATATTATTGCAAACAGCACATTTAGTTGGTTTGCCGCATATTTCAATGTTTTTCCGTTTAAAGTTGTTTGTTATCCTTCTCTCTGGTTTGGCAAACGAATAGGACACGTAACCAAGGATTTATTTCCAACTACTTGGCATAAAATTGTTGCGGATAATACTATTTGTTGTTGAGAGTTTATTTGATTAGATTTTATTAATTATTTTTCATCGGTTTAATAAATCGTGTGTTATTCAAATAAGTCTTGTCTAAATCCAACATTAGACGAGAATAATTGGTTTCTCTCTCTTCTATATTACTATAATTTTGTAATTGAATCACTGACAAGGGCACAATAATAAACCATAAATGTTGGCGTTGCAAACAAAACCAAAATTTATCAATGGCATATAAAACGTGTTTTTCTGGCTCCTTTAATAATTTTCGAATTCCTTCATGCATGTTTTGAATCAATGTCTCATAATAATGCTGATTGACCAAATAACCCGTTGTAGTCTGACAACCAAACACTTGAACACAATATGAATTCACCTGTTTATATGGAGGAACTACATTCCCTCCAAAAATAAGAACATCGTGTGGAATTTTATCTTGAAAAAAATTTGACAATTGTCTTTTAAACATTTCCGGATCTAAAAAAGTGATATCATCTTCGACAATCAACACGTGCTTCCAATTGTTTTTTTGGGCGTGTTGAAGACATCTTAAATGGCTCATTGAACATCCGATTCTGCCATTTTTCATTTTAACCGCATTAAACCGATGAACAGTATCCTGAGGAATACCAATAGACGCCAATTGTTCTTCTACATGGACACGACGGTCCTGGCGTTCTTCCAAATTAATGTAAAGAGTGTGTTGAATTTCCATATAATAAATGTTAAAACCTAGTATTTATTATATTTTTCTTTTTTATGATTAACGGAATTTCAGAATCGGAGTTAGCTAAAAAACATCGGGACATTTCTCTCAATATCAAGAATATTTCAGAAGAACAAATCATCAAAGAATATGGACAATTGAGAGAAATCGTTGAACAATGCAAAATAGAAACAATAGGAGAACGATGTCTTATTGGCAATGGAATTGTTGACTATTTTACATTTACTCAGCGTTTATATACTCGCGGCAAATACAATGTGAATTTTTATGAGTTTGCAGAGAGAATCGAAGAATTCAAAGAAAAGAAATTCATTCAAAATATGTTTAAATATTATGCCACCGTGAAAAACAAAAATGGACAGAAAAATGAATATGTTGTTTTGAAAGAGATTTATAATATTTGCATTAGTTCAATCAATATCATTCGTCCTCTGAATTATATGGAAATTTACGCAAAATATAAACCTAGTTGCGTCTTGGATTTCTGCTGTGGATGGGGTGGTGCAGTCGTTGCAGCCGCCGTAATGAATGTCCCTCGTTTTATTGGCATTGAAATAAATACTTCGTTGATTGAACCATATTCACAGTTACAAGATTTCTTGGATAAGAGAGAAAATATGTCAACAGACTTTGAAATAATGTTTCGCGATGCATTGACCGTTGATTATTCCGCGCTAACATACGACCTTGTGTTTACTTCGCCCCCATATTATTTCATTCAAAAGTATGAGAACAATGCTCTGTATAAATCAAAGAGAGAAATGGACAAGTTATTTTATATTCCTCTTTTTAAAAAGGTATATGATGGGTTGTCTGTTGGTGGCAATTTTGTATTGAACATTAATAAAGAAATATATGAAAATGTCTGTATTGATTTGTTCGGTGAAGCGCACGAAGTCTTTTTTTATAAGAAAAGTAAGAGACAAAATGATTACAAGGAAATGATTTATTCTTGGGTAAAACATTAAGACCGTCGTTGTTTCCGTCGGCGTGATTTGCCTTTGCCATTTTTAGAACGCGTGCTTTTTCCTCCGCCAGTTTTGGTTGAGAGTGTAGGATATTTGTAGCTTACGAAACAAATTGCCGTCAAAACTGAACCGTGTTTTTTTGTGACATTTAATGTTTCATATTCAAATATTTTACCTGGATGTATTTTATAACCTTTGTCTGTTATATTATCTTTATACATTTGGAGACCATCTTTGCAAGTCCCATAACCTCTTCTCTCTATCATTCCCTCAATAGATTTTTCTAATGATTTCTCAACAACATCTTTAGTTTCAGAACCAGAATACTCACACGCAAATCCCCCTAAATATTTGCCATTGGGGTCGTGAATGGCTGTTATTATTATAGCTGCACTTATTGTTGACCCGGTGTCTCCATTTGCTTGTGCTTTGATACACTCTAATACTTCACCCCATTGTAAACGTTCTAATCCTTCTTTTTTAGAAATTTCCTTTGCGTCAGTTGGCATTACACTCGTGTATTCTATAACATTTGCGTTTTCTATTCCCGCCTCGTGTAACGCAGCGTCATATGACCCGGTTTCATATGGTAAAAATTTAGAGCCTACATCTGATTCACCTTTCCCTGTTGTTATAAAATATTCATATGGAACACGATTTCCTAATATTACCATATATATATATAATATATAATATATATATATATATGACAAAAACACGGAAAATTTGCATCAAATCGTTAGTAAAAACACCTATTAAAGATGGATTTTATATGCCTGCTGAATTTCAAAAACAAGAAGCAACTTGGTTAGGATTTCCTAGCAATCCGGGGACATTTAGATTAACTCCAGCACAAAAAGTGATACAGGCAGTTGCTGATATTATTTCTAAATATCAAAAGGTAAATATAGTCGTTCAACCTTCAATGTGGGAACACGCGTGCGATGTTTTCAAAAATTGTAAAAATATATTTGTTGTTGAAGTGAATACAAATGACAATTGGTTGAGAGACATTGCTCCAACATTTCTTATAAAAAATGTCAACAAGGATATATATTTAAGAAGTGTTGGATGGAAATTCAATGGTTGGGGAAATCCTAAAGAAATAGAACATAATTTAGATGCATTAACCGCTTTAAAAATTAGCAATTCATTATCTATTCCTTTTTACAATAAAAATGATTTTGTTTGTGAAGGCGGATCATTTTCAGTGGATGGTCAAGGAACCCTTATTACGACAGAACAATGTCTTTTAAATCATAGAAATAAAAATTTAAGTAAAAAACAAATTAATACTATATTATCAAATTATTTAAATTTAACACAAATTATATGGATACCACATGGAGTTGCAAATGATACTGATACAATGGGACACGTAGATAATATATGTGTGTTTGTAGGAGTAGGAAAAGTTATATTAACCTGGCCTGATGATTGTGGAACAGAGCAATGTGTTGATAAAGAACAAGAAAAATGGTCATTGGCAGCATTGCACGTATTGGAAAACACTCCTGATGCAAATGGAAATAAAATTAAAGTTTATAAAATGCCGCATCCACCAATATTAACATATAGTAAAGAAGAAATAAAAACATTGCCTGTTACGGATGGTTCGTTTGTTAGAAAAGCTAATGTTAGATTGGCAGCGTCTCACGTAAATTTAATAATAACAAATGATGTGGTTGTTGTGCCAACATTTAATTGTTCAACGGATTCGCGTGCATTAAAAACAATGTCTGAAATTTTTCCAGACAAAAAAATCGTTGGCGTTTATGCCAGAGAAATTGTGTTGGGAGGAGGAAATATACATTGCATGTCTCAACAACAACCATACTCAACCAAGACATAGACACGATTATTTTTTTATAAATTTTCCATTTTTAAAATATAATTTAAATTTTAAGGGATGTTGCTGTTGATTTTGATTTTGTAGTTGTTGATGTTGTTGTTGTCTTTGTAATTGAGGTGGCTGTTGCTGTTGCTGTTGTTGTTGTTGCTGTTGTTGCTGTTGTTGTTGTTGTTGTTGTTGCTGTTGTTGCTGTTGCTGTTGTCTTTGTAATTGAGGTGGTTGTTGCTGTTGTCTTTGTAATTGAGGTGGTTGTTGCTGTTGTCTTTGTAATTGAGGTGGTTGTTGCTGTTGTCTTTGTAATTGAGGTATCTGGTCCACTTCTATTTTCTCTCTTTTCATCGGATAGTAAGGTATATTCGTCCAATCATCAACTAATGCAGCATCATTTGGATTTATAGGAGTTCGTCTAACTTGGTTGGGTGCTATAATTTTTCTAGCCGGTTCTCTCAAATCATATTTATAATATTCATCTTTATTGTAATCAATTCCAGTTAGAAAATGTGTAGTATTAATAAAGAAAATGTTTGGATTTTCAACAACCAACTGATTGTCTGCTTCATTTGTTGATTTCGTATCAATAGAATAACGAAGTTGCGTAATTGTCCTTACTCCATCACTACCGTTGTCATTTTTCATTCTCCAAGGGTCAGATTTATTGATAATGCGAGAGACTCCATCAAACAATTGTAATATTTCAGGACTTCCAATTGGATAAAAATGAGTTCTGTCTATTTTCAATGCAAACATTTCTGCCCGTTTTTGTAGACAATTGTCTTCAAACCCATAGCCCCAAAAATTCGGGTAGCCATTGATTCTCTCGAAATCGCCGCCTTTGATGACGACGATTCCTCCCAAAGTATATTTAAACCCGTAATAATGTTTAATTACACCAGGCACAGTTTCATAATCAAAAATCTTGTAAAAAGGCATTGTATCTACATCGTTAAAGATAAAGGTAATATTTTTATAATGGTTGGGATATTTCTGTTTCATTGCGATAAATCCAATGTTTTTCATTGCGCCACGATTGAAATGTCGGGCGTCTGATTGATGAGAGAAATAGACATCATATTCACAAATGTCTTCGAGTAAAAAAGTCGTGTATTTTGAGAAAAAAAATTTTTGTTGTGGGCGATTGCGATATGGAACAATAAATACTTTTTTAGGAATGGGTCTTGATAAGATTGTTGTTGTTGTATGTGTTATTAAAGTAGTCATAATAATAAGATTGTATAATATTTGTCTTTAAGCAACGAAGGCATATTTTTTTAGAATAACAGCCGGAATCAATTCATCCTTAATTTGTTCCATTTTTTTAAAGCATTTATTAATAGTTACTTCACTAATTTCACTAATTTGTTTGACATCTTTTTTAGTAATATTAATATTGCATATTTGTGAAATAAAGTAGACAATTCCTGCGGCGATTGAATGAGGCGTGTTTTCAGGCATCAAATCCAATTTTTCAATTTTTTTGGAAATGAATTTACATACTTGTGTCAATTCGCTATTAATATTTAATTTGCTACAAAACCGTTCAATGAAATCTTCAGGTTTGGTTTTACAAAGCACCGTTTTTTCCTTGTTACATACATCTTTTTCAATGTTATTAATAATAGAAAGTGCATTTTTACATCCTTTTGTTGCACTCGTTGCATCCAAATTAAATATGTTTGCGATTTCTTTGGCTGTTCGTGGGAAATTATTAATTCTACAAGAAATATAAATAGATGCTGCTAATATGCCATCGCGGTTGTCTCCTCGAAAGGTCATGTCATATTCCGATATTTTTTTATGATATCTAATTGCGTCATCAATAATCATTTTCGGAACACCAGCATTTTGAGCCATTGTCGTAATAATTTGAAACTCGTCATATTGCGATTTTTCTTTGTATGGCATGGATTGCCATTCGGTATATCTTCTTATTTTTCTCATTTCATAACTCATTGGACCACACGATATGACTTTACATCCAAAAGACGATTCTTTTAAAAGTGGATTAATAGGCATACCACATCGTGTAGGGTCGTTATTTTGATTGTCATCAGCACCATAAAATCGCCATTCAGCTGACTGATCCAACAAATCCTTGTAAATAATTCCACATTGTAGATTTGTACAAGTTAAAAACCCTTCATCGGAAAATGCTAAACTATGTTCGCATCGTTCACATTTCTCTCTATCACCACATTCTCTGTAAATGCATTCTAAAGGTTTTTTTTGGTCATTGTCTATTTCACTGTCAAATATATTCCATAATTCGGTTTTATTGACATTGTTATTTTTTCGCTTTTTACTTTTATCAGTAGTCATCATTTGTTTCTTTCATATATATGAGAAACTTTTAATTCAATTTTTATTTTATTGTTAGATTGGTATCATTCTCTCTTTTGGCACAAATAAATAATCTATTACATTCATTTTTTTGAATAATCCATAATTACGAATATTAAACCATTCAATTATTTCATTTAATTTTTCATCAAATATTTCTATAAAAATAATCGGTTTATAAGAGTCAATTAAATTAATTGCTCCTTGCAATACAAAAAATTCAAATCCTTCAACATCAATTTTAATTACACTTATTCTTTTTGTAAAACAATTAAGAAATGAATCTAATGGCAATGCTGCTATAAATAAATTATTGTTTTTTTTAAATTCAGGAATATTAGTGTGTGTATATGCTATGTCTCTTTTGATTTCATTGTCAATCACGTAATGAATATGAGAACACCCATTATTATATTCATTGTTATTCATATTACATATTTGGACTTTATTGGATAATCCGAAATTATATAAATAAATATTGGGTTTATCCTGTGTATTATATTTTAAAGACATAAATGTATCTGGATTACATTCAAAACAATGTATATTTGGTCCTTTATTTTGATTACATAATAATAAATTTACAGCCAATGAAATTAATCCAATGTTTGACCCGATATCAATAAAATCAGTATTAGGTTCTATATATTGACAAATTAAATCGCATATTTCTTCTTCCCATAGTATGTTTTGTAAAATAGATGTTTTGAAAATATAGTCATTATTGGATTTAATATGTTGTTTATAAACATCTGAATAATAAATTTCACTCATATATATCAATTTTTAGTATCTTTATATTTTTTTATCTATTTATGGTATATGGGAAATACAATTTCTGAAAATAAAAAACCTGCAGATTTTAAAAATATAATTGATACTATAGCAACATATTATATTTTGACAATGGATTTTAAAAATTTGAGTAAATTATCAGAAAAAGAACACTGTGACAAAATGCTTATATTGACATCAGATATTATTGGTAAATATTTTACATTACAAGAAATATCATATTTAGATGAACGAATACAAAATGGAGAACAATCTGATGTTATGGAGAATGACAAGGTAATTTATATGTCCAAAGAACAACTTGAAAGTTTAGATGTTGATGTAAATAAAAAAGAAAGAATCTGTCTGGGAATTGCCAAATTTTATATTATTATAGCACACGTTTTTGCCGCAATTGTAATGACAATTAATCCTATTTATACATATGTAGACGAATATGGTGTTAAACACGAATACAATATATATGAAAAAGATAAAATTCCCAAAGATGCCATTACGAGTGTTCAGCGATTGAATATTTGTAAAAATCGCATAGATAATCTTCAATCTGGACAAGAAACAATTGTCAATGATGCAAATGGAAATATTAATGTTTCTCCAAATATTTGTAGTATTAATTTGATGTCTGATGGCAGTGTAAAAACATTGTCAGATGAACCGGGAATACCTGAATTAAAACAATTATATTTAGATGAACAATATGATTTTACTACTGGCAAGTTCAAAGGAATGACGAAAGAAACTGAACAACAATATAACTCTGATTTGAAACAGTTTTATACTACTTTTACCGGAAAGGAAGAAATGCCTGATGATATTAAGGATTTTAGTGATATTAAATTGAAAAATTATCAGGCTGACGAAAACTGTTTGAATAATAAATTTAAATCTTCATATTCAGGAAATGTAAAAAATGATTTGTTTGCCAATTATGCGAATAATATTAAGCTAATGATTGCACGTGCAAATGCAAAACAAGATGAATTATTAAAGGTAATTAATATTTTATTTACATATGTAGTTGACGAACGCACTGGAAATAAAACAATCAAAATAAATCCTAAATTGAATGATGCTACATTATCAATAGTTGTGAAAAATACGAGAAAAATAATTATTGATTTATATTCTAAATGCGAAAATGATTATTTAGAAGGGGTTAAATTATACGAGGCAATTGTTGATACAATCGGATTTTCTACATTAATAAATCAAGAAAAAAATTTAAATGATACGGTAAAAGCATTGTCCGCGCCTTTTGTTCCTGTTCCTGAGCCTATGCCTGAGCCTGTGCCTGAGTATGAGCCTCTTCCTGCGCCTGTGCCTGAGTATGAGCCTGTTTCTCAGCCTGTGTCTGATATTGACACTGACTATGACTCTGACACTGACTATGACTCTGACGCAGACTCTGACGCCGACTCTGCTTTTGTATCTCCAACAACTCCAACAACGCCTATTATTACACCTAATGAACCTCTTCCTGAACCGATGCCTCAGCCGGAACCTCTTCCTGAACAGGAGCCTGTTATTCAGCCGGAACCTCTTCCTCAGCCGGAGCCTACACCTGAAGCTGTTCCTGCTTTTGTATCTCCAACAACTCCAACAACGCCTATTATTACACCTAATGAACCTCTTCCTGAACAGGAGCCTGTTATTCAGCCTGAACCTCTTCCTGAACAGGAGCCTGTTATTCAGCCTGAACCTCTTCCTGAACAGGAGCCTGT
>Ga0315284_10007428_pt1 | contig 15666 bp, 13 predicted proteins | sample YL17G09_16_MG_FD_203696 | JGI IMG/M metagenome (GOLD analysis project Ga0315284, IMG submission 203696) | Sediment microbial communities from Yellowstone Lake, YNP, Wyoming, USA - YL17G09_16 | ecosystem: Environmental > Aquatic > Freshwater > Lake > Sediment | place: USA: Wyoming | collected... | reverse complement strand
AACACTGTGCGGGCCTCCCCCCCCTTAGTGATCTTGTCGGGCAGGTGGATGCGTGCCGGATCTTTGGTGAGGTCCACGTCCTTGAGTTCAACCTTGCAGAGTTCCCCAATACGGCAGCCCGTACTCACAAGCAGTGTTACCAGTAACTTCCCGTGCAGGTCGGAAGCATCGGTCATCCGTTTAAGGATATCCAGGGTGATCGGTTCATCCTTGGTCTCAGCCGTCACACTTTTTGGCTTGATGGCTATCAGTTCGAATTTACTCATCACGTGCCCGTTAGCCTCGTAGAACAGCCGGATAATGGTTGTATAGGTGCGGGTTGTACTCCGGGCTTTCCCTTTCCGGCTATCCAGGTATTCTTTGATTTCGGAGACGGGATCGATCTCGAGGTCTTTTACGTGCTCATTAAAGAGTCCAACTGCCCGGGCAGTCCTGCCTGCAGCATCCGGGATACTCCGGATCTCACTATCAAATAGGAACCGGGCGAAATCAATCAGGGCAGTTTTGTAGAGCCCCTTAGTGTTGTCCGTTTTCTTGTACCGGACGAACTTTTCAATACCATAATTCCGGGCTTTTACCATAGTCTTTAATTTACCTAAGAAGTATATAAATTTTGCCCAAAAAAAAGTGATAAAGTCGCTGTCAGTAGCCCGTTAACTATTATAAAATTGCGGTAAACCTATTAAATTATTGCTGACGATAAAATAAAAAATAAAAAAATGATCAGATAAGTTTTGAGCGCTGGAGGAGCAATATATCATCGGTTGTAAGTTTTTCTCCTGCCCGGAAATTCTTGAAGAGACTCTCTGCTTCTTTTCTTACCGCCTTTTGTTCTTTTGTGACCTTGACCTTCTTTGTCTTCTTACGCAGGCCGGAAATTACCTTGTCATAATCCCGAAGTTCCTTTTGGCAGGCAATGAAAAACTTATGTTCGGAATCTGCAGATTCCTGCGCTTCGACAAAACTCTTGTGTGCAGCATCTGCTGCCTCACGTGACTTGTCTGCCTTCCGATAGGAGTCAACCATGAGGTCATGGTGTTTCTGGGCAAGCTCAGCGAACTCGGTTACCTTTGCATGAAGATCAGATGCCAGTTTCCGAAAATCGCGAGCTCCCGTGATCTTGGTGCGTATCTCCTTGTTCTGTTCGAGTTCTGCTTCCTGCTCCCGCACCTGGGCCATCATCTGCTTGATCTTTTCGATCAGTTCCCGCTCTTTATCTGTTGTGAAGACCTCGGTCTGCTGACGGTACTCCATAAATTCTATCTGTTTCTGGAGTTCCTTGACCCCCCGGTTCTTCAGCGTGCCGTGCTCTTTTTTGAACCCTTCAATCTCTTCAAAAAGGACATTTGCCTTGTCATTAAAGTCATTGCGCTGCGCTTTTAAGTCAAGGACATCCTGGTTGTATTTATCCCTGAGATCTTTGTTCTTTTGCGCATCTTCCACAAACTCCCGCGTCTGGTTGTTGAGTGTGTTACGTTCCCGGGCGAACTTGCTTGCAGCAGCATTGAGTTCGTTGCGGCGGTTTTTGTGTTCTTCAGACTCGGCGAGAATCTTCTTTCTTTTTTCCATCAGGTCATTCAACATGCGTTACCACTCCTCATCAATTCCCCGGCATGGGAGGCAGATGTAGTATGCTGGAGGCTTAATAATCCAAAAGAGTGAAGTAATGACCCTTTTGATTCTCTCACATGACAACTCTGCATACAGGATGCAGGACGAAAAACACCAGAAATGATTATTAGCGCAGAATTCAGATAAGACCCCGAAACGAAGTCTTTGTTCAACACTCTGTTCATGATGTTCAACTCCCGATACCGGGACGCACCAGATCACGTGGTGTCGTCCCAATCCTCCCAGCGAAGGACTGGTCGAATGTACTATATTTTAAAGGCGCGGGGAATTATTAAGCGTTTCGCCGCTTCTACGGAGAAAACGATCCGGTGAACAGGATCTGCAGAGGGTAAGAATCGGTGAAAAACATTTTTTAACCACTTCAAAAAGGGGTTTATCTTAAAGGAGTAACCCGTAACTCCTTTTTTTAGATATCCGATTTCAACCAACCTTCCTGCTGGCGCTGGTCCGGATAAACCAACTTTTCCCCGAAATTTCCGGGAGAATGCTTGTGTGGAACGTTTTTTAGTTTACGGTATTTGTGCGTGGTTGTGGTTAACCTACCCATTCGAGAACGCCGCCGCCACTGGGCTGGTCCCTGCTGCTTCTCCTGCTCTGGGGCATCTCAACCGCTTTTGGGTTTGAGCGCTTGTTCTCAATGTCTGAAATCATAGTTTTGTAGGACTGGCGGGTCCCGAGGATCTGCGCGCTCTTGACACCGGTCATGATAGCGAGCACACGGATCTTGCCTTCCATATCATTCCTGACACGAGCGCCCCAGATTACATCTGCGTGGGGATCAAGCTCGTAGGTAAGCGAGGTCGCAACCTCTTCTGCATCCTGCAGCGTAAGGTCAGTTCCTCCGGTAATGTGGATGAGGCTTCCTGTTGCGCCGCGGTAGTCAATGTCAAGCATCGGATTGCTCAGGCACTCGCGGACAACGCTTTCTGCCTTGTTCTGCTGTTTGCTTTCACCGACAAGCATGACAGCGACACCACCCTTGGACATGATCGCCCGGACGTCGGCATAGTCAATGTTAATGAGTGAGGGTTCCGTGATTGTTTCTGAAATACCCTTAACGGTTTCACCGATGAGCTGATCCATTACAGAAAATGCCTGTCCCAGCGGCAGGTTCGGGACGAAGTTCTTCAACCGGTTGTTATCAAGGACAATAACTGAGTCTGATGCGGCGGCAAGTGCCTCAAGACCTTCTTCAGCACGGATAAGGCGGGCTTTTTCAACCTGGAACGGGTAGCTGACCATGCCGACAACAATTGCACCCTGCTCCTTTGCAATTGATGCAACAACTGGTGCGGCACCAGTACCAGTACCTCCTCCCATACCTGCTGTGATGAACACCAGATCGGCAGATTCGAGGACAGCTTCAAGTGTCGGGCGTGCCATCTCAGCTGCGCGTTTGCCGACATCCGGATATCCGCCGGCACCGAGACCTTTGGTCAGGGACTTGCCAATGAGGATACGTTTATCTGCCTGGATCATGTCTAGGTGCTGCTTGTCCGTGTTGATCGCAATCGTTTCTGCACCGGAAACGCCCATGTGGTGGATACGGTTCACGGTATTGTTGCCTGCGCCACCACAACCGACAATAACGATTCTTGGCTGGCCGACAAAGTCGTCTTCCATTGCATTGGCTGAATTTGGTTTATTCAGCTCTTTTTCAAGTTCGGCGTTTTTTAACGCATCATTAATGATACTCTGCATGTTTACCCTCTCAAACCTTGAATGAAACCTGGTCGCTATCCTTCAAGACACGACTTGCACGTTTTTCAACAAGTTCACGGACCGCAGCCCGGACAGCTTCTGATACATTGGGATATTCCCCTGAGTCCACCATCTGCTGGAGCAGATTGATTTGCTGTTCGGGCAACCGGAGCGTGATTCTCTGCATCATCGTTGTATCTCACATTTCTGACATATGTCTGGCTCTTGTCATTCATATGTCAGACAAAGAGAACCCTTGTGTCTGACTTAACCAGATGATCCAAAATAACACAGTAATGTATAAAAACTTTCTTCTTTGCTTTTTGAAACACTCTCAAAACACATTTAAGACAGCCAAACCAAGTAATGGGAAAAAGAGGGGATTTTTGTGATTATTGACTTTCCAAAGCGTGAGGTTCATGGAGGTACTGGAAAGCGGGAGCGCGAAAAAACCAAAAAAAAAGTCCTGGATTTCAGCGCGAGTACAAATCCCTTCGCACCATTGTTTGAGTGGTATTGTGACCCCGAACTCCTTGCATATTATCCTGACGACAGGTACACCCGGCTAAAAAGCCGTATCGCATCTGCCTTCCACCGTGCTCCTGAGGAAATATGTGTCGGGAATGGATCAATTGAGCTCATCAGGGTGTTCTGTTCGGTCGCGCTCAAGGGAAATAAAAAATGTTTTTTTACTGAGTCCCCCACCTTTGGGGAGTATGAGATGTCCGCCCGACTGTCCGGCGCGGCCAGGGTAAATACTCCCCAAAAAGCCGACGTGTCATTTATATGTAACCCAAACAACCCGACCGGCATTCTGCAAAAAAAACCTGAAATGAACCGCCATCTTGAGAGTATGAAATCTCACGGAGGGCTGCTCTTTTGTGATGAAGCGTTCATTGAACTGGCAGATCCTGCCCAGAGCATGGTGGATGTGCGTGACCCGGAGCTCTTCGTCCTGCATTCACTCACCAAAAGTTTTTCAATACCCGGCATCCGCTTCGGGTACGGTTTTTCCGATCCGGAACTTATCGAAAAAATTGAGATCACCCGACCCCCCTGGAGCGTAAATGCTTATGCCGAGGCATATGCACTGGAGGCGTTCCGGCACATGCATGAACTCTCGGCATCGCGTGCTGCAATCGCGCAGGAACGCGACTGGCTCGCAACTGAGATTGACACCCTGGGTCTGCACTGCAATCCCTCATCAGCCAATTTTCTGCTCGTTGAATGCGGGTGGGATGTTGCTTCATTCTGTACCGCACTTGCACGCCGGGATATTCTCGTCCGCGACTGCACATCCTTTGGTTTACCCACCTGCATTCGTGTAGCAGTGCGAACACGGGAGGAAAACCGGGCTCTTACCGAGGCACTTTCCGCATGCTTGCACTGATTATGGCCGGGGGGACGGGCAGCCGGCTCAACCGGGGAGAAAAACCCCTTATTTCGATTTGTGGTCAGCCGATGATTGCCTATGTGATTGATGCTTTCTCTGCTGCCGGGTTTGTACCGGTAGTGGCTACTTCCCCTCATACCCCCATGACCACGAACTGGTGCCGGGCACATGGCATTGCATTCTGCATGACTGATGGCGGTGGGTACGTGGAAGATATGATCAGTGCAGTAAAAACCCTGGATGACCAGCACCCGCTTTTTATCTGCGTATCTGACATTCCCTGCATCACAACAGAAATTATCCACCGCATTGCCGATTCATACCATATATCGGGAAAAGATGCCTGTTCGGCGTGGGTTCCGGCAGGACTTGTCCATGCTTACAGGGATGGTATGACCTACCGGGAACAGGTTCACGGTGTTGAGGCATGTCCCGCCGGTGTAAATATACTCCGGGGCGATCTCATTGAACAAACCCAGGAAGAACTGCAGGTTCTGCTCAACGAGCCCGGACTTGCCCTGAACGTGAATACCCCGGCTGATCTTGCACGGGCTGAAGATTTTTTTAAAAAATTATCTTAAAAACAATTCCCTAATCTTAAAAAATTTCCTGATCATAAGTATGAACACATGATCAAACATCCCAATCTGTGCCCCAGCACTCAAAATAAGCGCAATCCTGTCATATTTGGCAGGAATGCATATTAAGGGGCATAACCCAAGATCTCTGTATTATGGTGGAGTCGCAGGAAATTGAGCTCGCGGGTCATATCATCGATTCGGGTATCATGACACAGCTCTTTGACAGGGTTATGGATATGGGGGGCAATTTCGAGATCCTTGTTTTTGATGTCGGGAAAAAAAAGACCGATCCCAGTTTTGCCCGTCTGCGTATCGCCGCGTCCAACAAAGAGAAACTGCGGTCCATCCTTTCTGAACTCCACCGGCTTGGCGCACGACCACGGGAAGTAAAAGATGTCCACCTTGTACCCGCAGAAGACAATCGTATCGTACCTAAGGGTTTTTACACCACTTCCAATCATCCGACCCAGGTCAAATATGGCGACGAATGGATCACGGTTGAGCCAACCAAGATGGATTTTTTAATCGTTGTCGATCTAAAAAACAAGACGGCACGGTGTACAGCTCTTGGCAGTATCAAAAAAGGAGATCTTGTGGTAGTCGGTGAACAGGGGGTGAATGTAAGCTACCCGGAACGCCCACGGGGGAGCAGCACATTTGAGTTCATGCACGGCACGGTCTCACCCGAGCGGCCAAGTGAGACGCTGATTGCAAAGATCGCCAGCGAGATCCTCGACGTGCGAAAGACAGGTGGAAAGATTGCCATCGTCGGAGGCCCTGCTATCATCCATACCGGTGCGGATAAGGCACTGGCGGAGATGATCCACAAAGGCTACATCGATGTCCTCTTTGCCGGCAATGCTCTTGCCACTCATGATATCGAGTACAATCTCTATGGTACATCACTGGGCATGGATATCTCAACCGGAAAGCCGGTAATGGGGGGGCACAAGCACCATCTCTATGCTATCAGCGAGATTATGCGTGCAGGTTCGATAAAAAATGCCGTTGATAAAGGAGTGATTACCGGCGGGATCATGTACGAGTGCGTGAAACATAATATTCCCTTCGTGCTCGCCGGCTCCATCCGCGATGACGGACCGTTACCTGATGTGATCACGGATGTAATGGCAGCGCAGGATGCTACGCGGGAGCATATTTACGGATGCAGCATGGTGCTGATGATCGCGACACTCCTTCACTCGATTGCCGTTGGCAACTGCCTGCCTTCAAACGTAAAAACGGTATGTGTTGATATCAACCCCACTGCACTTACAAAGCTTATGGACCGCGGCACCACGCAGGCTATCGGTATTGTTTCTGATGCAGGAACATTCCTGCCGCTGCTGGTAAAACAGCTCGAGTTACAGAGCAGTAGTGCAAAAAAATAATTTTTCCCGGTCTTTTTTCATCGGGTCAGGGGCATGCAGTACGATTTTTCTGCTGATAAGAGATATTCCCATTCCTGCTTACAGTCGCAACTGGCCTGGAGCAGGGCACTGATTAAATCACGGTCAGCGTTGAGCGAATAATCCCGGATGCCTTTGACAATCTCATAATCGCATTTTTTACAGTTGTGCGGTCCCCGCTTCTGCCCACCGCCAAGCGGGTCGCAGGTGATATGAACCGGGGAATCTGCAAGGATTGACAGGACACTCCAGAGCCAGGCCGGGCGGTAGGCACCCCGTTTCCAGTAATACTCCAGTTCGGTGTTGCGCTGGACTGTGCAGGGGTTCATGGAGATCATGTCTGCATGAACCGCTGTATCCAGAATTGAAGTTTTCATATCGGCTACTGCCTCACCTTCTGATAAAAAAAGCGGTTTTAAGAGGAGATATGCTTTTACACCTGCTCCGGCAGAATGGGCTGTTTTGGCAGCTTTTGTAAAATCGGCAAAAGTAAAACCCTTGTTGATGCACTTTTCCCGGATATAGTCACTGGTCGTTTCAAGTCCCATCGCGCAATAGAGAGGTGTCTTGTAGCTCCCGTCATCCAGGATTTCCATAAATGACGAGATAACTTCTGCATCTACAAATTCGGGACGTGTTTCTGCAATAACCAGTTTTCCTTTGAAGGTAGTGGCAACATCAGAAAGAAACCCGCAGGGTATTTCACGAGGGTCAAAAAAACTCCCGGAGGTGAAAATTTTCACCATGCTGTACTCTTCAGATTTATGCTGGTCCGTCACCCATGCCAGTTGTGCACGAAGGTGCGAAAGGATTGTTTCGGGAGATTGCCGGGCAAAATACCGCTCATGCCGGTAACTGCACATCCTGCATTTTGACCATGTGCAGCCAGCACTTTTAAAAATGACGGTGAGGCAATCGAGCAATTCATTGCCATACCTTTCCTGTCCCCGCCAGCTCGCGAGAGGTTTTTCCCTGATTTCAGAAATCATTAACATCATACTAGTTGAACGTATATAGATGTTATCTACTAGTCATCTTTCCTTAAAACACGATTTTATATAAGTTCGCGTTCAATATCCGGTCGTGGCAAGGATCGCAGGTTTTCTGGAACAATATCCAAGTCAGGGGACACGTCATAGCTATTCCTCTGGAGTTAATGCATTTATTTCCTACATTTATAATTATACGCGAAAATCCGGGGGGCAACGGATTTCTGAAGACGACAAGATACAACTCGAACTTCTCGCAGAAAGGTATGTTTTCGAAGATAGAGATTACGAAAAGGATTTGATCTCTTTTTCAAACCATTGTGCTCAAAAATATGCTCCGACTTCAGGAAGGCTTTACCTCGCAATTGTAAAGGAATTTCTCTCATTCAACGACATTGAACTTACGAGAAAACAAGAAAAGAGCGTTAGAAAAAAGATGCCGGAAGGCGGCACAATAACAGAAGAGGCCGATCTGACAAAAGAAATGGTCCGACAGCTTTTGAACGCTTGTGATATCCGCTTGAAAGCCCTTATCCTTGTCCTGATTAGTTCCGGCGTGAGGATCGGAGAGGCTGTCAATCTATATTTTGATGATATAACTTTCAGTGAGGATGGATCGTACGGGATAGTAAAGTTGAAAGGTGTTTCACGGGAACGCGGTACCAAACTTAAGAATCGCCATTCACGTATCACGTTCATAAATAAAGAAGCTGTGGAAGTTTTGAAACAATGGTATAAAGTCAGGAAAGGATTCATTGAAATCAGTTGTAAAAAATCAAAAGGCAGATGGGAAGTGTCAGATATCGATGACGGGCGAATATTCCCCTTCGGGCTTCCTGCGATGGGTGCGAGTCTCAGGACGGCATTAAAAAGAGCCAATCTCTTCAAACCTGATAAGGAAACCGGCAGAGCAACAATTCACTTTCACCTTTTCAGAAAATATTTTATATCGACATTGACATATTCAGGGATTCCCGATAAATTTGTAGATTTTTATGTTGGCCATCTTGGAGAGTTAGATCGCGCTTACAACAAACAGTCAAAGGACAAACTTCTTGAAATGTATCTGAAGGGTGAACCACATCTTCGGATATTTGATGAGAGTGCGCTGGAGATCGCAAAGACCCAGGAAGAAATTCGGGAAACGAAAGACCGGGTCCGGGATATGCAGCTTGAGCACCTGATGACAAAATCAAAAATGGATGACATGACAAGACGACATGTGCAAATGGAGAAAGAGATAGATACCCTCAAGCGAATCATTCAGTTTGCGGAAACGAAGAAGGGCTGAACATAGTCAATCGGGTAGGGGGTAGGGGGAACTTCTTCCGGAGTTTCAGGCAATGATCGACAGGTTCAGAGAGGAACTGTTGCAGAATGCAAAAGTAAGGTGTGATAATTACTTTCGCTCTTCTTTCAATTCTTCGAGATCTTTTGCTAAGTAAATTTTTCGAGCAGACTCATTTTTTAATTTCCTCTCTTGTACTTCTTCCGGTGTCATATTCGTGATTTCCCCAAAAACCTCGTCATGGGTTTGAAGTTTTCGTTTTTCATTTATTGCTTTTCTCTTCTCAATTCTAGCATCATATTCTTCTCTTAAGCCATTTTCGTCAATGATACTTAGTGCCAATCCAAGGTTGTTGGACAATTCGGCTTTTGCCCGATATAAGCGACGATATTCTTTTTCCAGCCCGATTGGTGTCAGTGCATCTGTTATCGCAGATCCACAACTCTTATAAAAAGTTCGTTCTTGATTCGGAGTTTTCAAAGAAGGATCTTTTTCTTTCTTTTTATCAACAAGATGAAATTTTTTCATATTATCCAATAAACGAATCAGAGCGGGTTGATGTTTTCCCGGTATTGTTGGTCCTCCCTTCCCCGATTCCTGCATATTTACTCGTTTTGAATCGGATAGACTGTCCCAAATGGGATTTTCCTTTGTAAATGTATTATCCATATGATTTTTTATAATCTGGAAAGGCACCCACCCATCCTCATATTCATTTTCATTTTTAAGAATAAAGTGCAGCAACTCGATGAATTGATCTTTACCTTGTCCTTTCCTAGATTCAAAAAATAATTTCAATCGTGTCTCAGTATGGGGTTTTGATGGATTGGGATTTTCCATGATATCACTTCAAAAGTTACTTTAAACTTTTTAATGCTCTTTTTTCGTATAACCATGTATCTGTGGATAGGGAAAGTTTCCACAGGGTGAAAGTCATGGGTACGATAACAATTGGGCGCGACGGCGTGGAATTTGTTCACACGAACGTAATTGTTCCACGTCATCTTCGTGATCTCGCAAAAAAGCGGGGTGTGTCGATGTCGAAGGAATTGCGAACAGCACTGGAAACGAGAATGGACGAGGGTAACACTGGGTCAAACGCGCTTCTGGAGCAATCTGAAAATAACGAAGATGGGGAATGACATGAGCGCTTCACAGGCCCCTCACGCCACCCCCAGAAGATCATTAGACACTGGAATAAAAAAACCCGTCGCGGATAAAGGATGGTTGTCTCGCGCAACGTTCGAGTCTCTTCCCTTGAGATTTCAAGAAGCTGCGAAAATACTCCAGGAACGTGGCGAACTGCTCATCGGTGAGTCACTATGACGGAGAAGGATAAACAGGAGGCGCATCATGGCTGATGCCATTGATAACGCCGTCAATCTATTCTGTCCAGAACCCGACACTTGTCCATCGAAGATTATTGGTTTGAACGAAAATTGTTATCGTTGTCACAAACGACTAAAACGTAAAGTATCAGACTACTACGGCATTCTGGTCCAGGACCGACTGGAGAAATACTGATGACATACTGTGAAATGGCAACACAAGCCGAAGGAGAGTTCTCATCAGAAATTATTTCCGAGCAGTTCGAAGGCATCTCGCTCTACCTTATCTCACAAGTCATCAAGGAACAGATCCAAAAGAAGCGCGAGTCTGTTGCCGGTATCGATGTGCGCCCGGGAACCGGACATTTCTTCACAATCACGGTAAAAACAGCAGAGCGCCGAATTTACCGGCCCAGCATTGCACGGAAGCTGGCAGCAGAGACCGGAGGAGCGAGCGATGAATAATCGCATTTTCTTCCGCACAACCAACAGCGACCAGAGCAAAGAGGTGACCCGTGGATGGATCACTTCGTGATGCAGTTGCCCTGTTGGCCGGGGTCGGTCAGGTTGTCGAGGTCCGTGCACTTGCGGACCAGAACACGCACAGCGGTTACTTCAATGATTATGACGCGCTTGTTCGGCAGGTTGAAGCACGCGGCTCGGATCCCACAATTCAGGGAATCTACATCACATTGAACAAAGTGAACCCCGCGCTCTTATCACGGCGGGCAAATCGTATCAAGGAACGGCTCGGCAGGAAAGACAGTTCGACGGCAGACATAGATATTGTGCGCCGCCGCTGGCTCCCTATCGATATCGACCCGCTTCGGCCGAGCGGTGTGTCGAGCACGGATGAGGAGCACACGCTCGCGCTTGCGAAAGCCGAGGAGGTGTCCTGCTGGATTGCCGGGCTCGGTTTCCCCGAACCGGTCCGGGCGGACAGCGGCAACGGTGCGCACATACTCTACCGCATCGATCTGCCGAACGATAATGCGGCAACTGAACTTGTAAAAGCGTGCCTTGCTACGCTTGACACGCTCTTCTCTGATGACAAGGTGAACGTGGACACGACGAACTTTAATGCGGGCCGCATCTGGAAACTCTACGGGACCGTATCCCGGAAGGGCGACAGCACCCCCGAACGTCCGCACCGGAGGAGTTGCATAATCTCGGCCCCTGATGTGCCCGGTGTTGCAACCCGCGAACAGTTGGAGGTGATTGTCGCCCGGCTGCCGACAGAGGCTCATGCAACGCAGCCGCCCAGGACAAAAGGCAAAAACATCGATCTGCGCCAATGGTTATCCGACCACGGGCTTGACGTGCAATTCGATAAGCCGTATAGTGGGGGCACCCTTTACACACTCGACCAGTGTCCCTTCTCATCCGCACACAAGGATGGCGCATTTGCGATCCAGTTCGGGAGCGGTGCGATCTTTGCGGGATGCCAGCACTTGTCCTGCGGCGGTGGTAATCAGCGATGGCCGGAACTCCGCGAGCAGCATGAGCCGGGGAAAAAGCGTTCCATCACCAAACCGGACAACCCCCCGGCAAAGATCCTGCCGGCTCCCGCACCGGGCGCAGAGGATAAACATGCTAATGATGCCCTGCTGGTGCTGCGGTCCGGAGATCCGGTCCGGACCATGCTCCGGACCTTCGCACTCGATCACGAAGGCGATGAAACAGTAGCCGAATGCCTGATCATGTCGCTTGCATCCCGCTATGTTCTCAACACGACCGGATTGCACGTCTCCGTATCCGGGGAGAGCGGGAAGGGAAAATCGCACGCATTCTCAACACTGATCCGCCAGGTCCCCGAGCGTCACCAGTTGGCCGGCTCGATGTCGAACAAGGCCCTGTTTTACATAGACAATCCCCAGCCCGGCATGGTGATCGTGCTCGATGACACGAGCCTGTCGGAGGATATGTCCGAGATCCTTAAGGGAGTCACCACATCATTCAAAAAACCGTTCGTGTACCGGACCGTCAACAAGGACCGGAAAGGGTGCGTCTGTACTATTCGGGAGCGCTGCGTCTGGTGGGTGGCAAAGGTTGAGGGCAGCGGAGATGACCAGGTGTTCAACCGGATGCTGACCTGTTGGATTGATGATACGCTCGAGCAGGACGACCGGGTGCTCACCCGTATTCTTGATGACAGCGAGGCCCTGCCCGAGCACGGCGAACTGGAGCGGCCCGATGTCATGATGTGTCGGGCCATGTGGGAGGCGCTCGGGCGCGAGCGGTTGCATGTCGTTATTCCCTTTGCAAAAAGAATCCGGTTCCAGAGCCAGATCAATCGCCGGAATCCGGAGATGTTACTGGGCCTGGTGAAAGCCCAATCCCTCCTCTTCTCGCTCCAGCGCGAGCGGATGGATACGAATGGTGTGCCCTGCATTACGGCAACCCGGGCTGACTTCGACAGCGCAGCCCGGCTCTACAGTCTGCTGAACAGTTCGGCTGGGGGGCAGACAACGAAACTCACGAAGATGGAGTCGGATCTTGTCGGGACCATCTCAACCCTGCACCGGATCGAGTTCACGATCCCGATGCTCCAGAATGCAACGGGGCTGTCAAACTCGGTTCTGCACCGGCTGATCCACGGCTACAACAGCCGGGGTGCTGCATACACCGGACTGCTGGAGAAGTGTCCGGCGATCGCTTACACGGACCGTTCGGTCATCTCCGAAGATGAGCAGACCGGTTATTCCACACGGCGGCGTACTAATGCGTACACGTTCGACCATGAATTGTTCAAAAAGTGGATGTCAGGCGGCGCGGTTTGGCTCGAAAATGCGCCCGGTCCGGACAATGACGACCTCACGGAATCACGGCAGTCCAGCTGCAGTATCACGGAAGGTTCCGTGAGATCGAAAACCGCTGAATCCCGCGGGGAATCTGATGTACTTTGTACAAACACTTCTTTTATTGTACCAAATAGCGAATCCCATGGAGAAACGGATCTCACTAATGGTGATGTGTCAGCTGGCACAGCTGCAAGTTCATACGCTTGTGACACCGGAAATTCCGTGAGGCCGGAACAAAAAACCGAACCGGGGGTGCAGAATGTTGAACCGGATGGGAACCAACCCCCGATTACCTCACGGAAACCTGCAGAACATTCCGTGGGCATGGGTATTTCTGCGGCCGGACTGGAAAACCAACCGGCGGCTGGTAATCCCACGGAACGCCGGTTGATCAAAGCAACCGATTATAAAAAACTCGAGATCCCTGAACGGCGGGTAGTTTGTTATTGCTGCAGTCGGAAGGGAGCCTGGTATGTTGAGAAATTAACCGCCGAGCGGAAGGCCCGGCCCAAGGACCAGCGGGATGCCCGGCGGATCTGCAAAGTGTGCTACAAGGCGGCGGTGAAGGCGGAGCAGGAGGCTTCTGTTCCTTTACCGGGCATCGTGGATGTTTCCCTCTGTACCCGGGTTACGGCAGATGTGGGGAAGTGCTCGGTGTGTGGGATTGTGAGGGCGGAGTGGATTGACCGGGAGGCCGGGGTGAAGCTGTGTGAGCATTGTTACGAGAGGGAGACGCTTACACTTAGGCAGGTAGTGACCTCTTCATAAAACTTATAAATCCACGAACCCCCAAAAGATTTTTTTATTCTTCTCTCAATTCCACACCAATCTGTTCAAACGCTTCTTTGATCTTATTCTCATAATCCTGTTCGGAAAGGGCCCCGTCTTGTGCATCGATGGTAATATCCACCCTCTTGAAACGGTTTGTCAGGAAATTCATCACACCCAGAATATTCGATACCTTCCCCATCGGAATCGTGAATGAGAGCCGGAGTGCCTTCATATCGGTTAACGAACTCTGACCGCTAGCAGGCGTTTTGCTTTTATCTCCTATTGTAACAGGAGTGTGATCCGTAGTTGTGTCATAATCTTTCGGTGTTCCTCCTGTAGCTCCATCCCGAATTTCCCTGCACAGCCCATCGACAATGATTATTTCGTTTGCTGATAAGGAGACTGAAGGTATTTTTTTGTAATATTCACATTTCGGGATATTATTTTCAAGAATCCCCAATCCAAAGATTCCGCTCGTAACCCCATCGGCAATTGCATTTTCGAGAATTGATTTGTTTATATACCGGGGTTCGCCCGGGGTCTTGAGTGTTGACTGGTAGATCTGTTCCGTTGAAACATATTCGTTCTTCGAGAGATATTTTGTTTTAAGGAAGAGAGGGGTTGTCCGTTCAAGGATCTCCCCGGCTGTACGCAAATCATCGTAAATTTTTGCATCAAGTCCCCGGTTTTCACCAAAGGTGGGGATTCCGATATCAAACGAATCTTTTCCGGGAATTGTAACGATTCGGTAGAGGCGCTGCACGCATTCCTTGATAGTTCCCTGGAACCTCTTGTGTTCCTTGCTGATTTCACGTCGTTGTTCTTCGGATATCCCGAGTTCCTTGTCATTCTCTACTTGAGCATACGCGATACTTCTCGATAAATTCTGGAGATATATAGGACGTTCGCTTTCGAGGGGGCACAAAAAGAAGAGCGTGTTGCGATATACACGAGGGGTCCCTCCCTTATTTTTTGTAATATCCTCAATGATTTTTTTGTCTTCTTTACGGAGAATAATTAATTTCAATTCTTCATTATCGGGAATCTCGGCAGAATTCTCGGTCCAGAGGGTGATGCGGAATTTCCCCCCCTTGAGGCAGGATTTTAGATTCTCTTTTTCCGCTTCAATGATTTCGGGTTCTTTGATGTTATCAATTTTTGAGAGAATAATCCGGTTGATATTCGGCTGGTTTTTGAAGTAATATCTGTCACCGATGTTCTGGAGGTAGAAGAGTTTTCCTTTCAGCAGATCAACCGCGACGACAATCACACTTGAGGGGTTATCCAAGGTGGTTGCAGAACGCTTGATCTCACCAACGGTTGTCCCTCGATCTGCACCGCCGGAAAACGAGTACATAAAAATGGTTGTAGCTGTTCGTCGTCCTAACTGGAATCCCTGATAGGCATTGCCGATCTGAGCATCAACAAGTTTTGCTCCGGCGTGCGCATCGGTAATATCTGCAGCGAGTACACTGTTGTATTCTGCCCCGATATGTTTGAGTAATTCCTGGCGTATTTCCTGGTTGGAGAGATCGAAGTCAGCGAGGCTGATGTAGGGTTTATTCAAACCTTTGATAGCAAAAATAACGAGTGAGAGAAGTCGAAGAACTCCACGAGTCCGCTGGAATGTAGGGAAACTTCCCCACTTGTGATATAGCACATCGATAACTTCCGGCATAAATGGATACGAATCGTGGAAGCGGTCACGATATTCGCTTGGCTGGACACCGGCAGGAAGAATGCCCTCTTTATCTGCATAGTCCATGAACTCCT
>Ga0315284_10007427_pt1 | contig 15667 bp, 11 predicted proteins | sample YL17G09_16_MG_FD_203696 | JGI IMG/M metagenome (GOLD analysis project Ga0315284, IMG submission 203696) | Sediment microbial communities from Yellowstone Lake, YNP, Wyoming, USA - YL17G09_16 | ecosystem: Environmental > Aquatic > Freshwater > Lake > Sediment | place: USA: Wyoming | collected... | reverse complement strand
CATGCAGAGCATCACTTCTTACTATAACAACGGAAGCACGATCAGCACCAAAAAAGTTTACATGAACCGCGGCAGCCGGCCTTATTTCCTCAAAACCATCCATGCCAATAGCGGGGCCGTCATGAATTTGGAATACAAAACTTCCGCGCAGTACATCCGTCCGGACGGCACGCAGGCCAACCCGAATTTGCCGATGGTTATAACCACGGTCGGCAAGGTCACCACCGATGACGGCCTGGGGAACCTCCTCTCATCCGATTACTTTTACGAAGACGGCCACTACTCCTTCAATAACAGTTACGACCGCGAGTTCGCCGGTTTCCGCGTGGTGACGAATACAGATCGCTTGGGGTATAAAACAAAAACCTATTACCACCAAAGCCAAACCAGTGTCGCGGACGCGGCGAACGGCGAATATCAGGACCACATCGCTAAAAAAGGCCGACCCTACCGCACGGAAATTTATGACAACACGAATCACCTGGCCCAAGTGAATATCAATAAATGGGATAACCGTGAAATTGCCGCGGGCCATTACTATCCCTTTTTGGCGCAATCCGTCGGAAAACTGATAAATCCCGATACCGGCACGGCCAAATCCAAAGCGCAGGCGTATGAATATGACGCGCGGGGGAATATCCTCCGTGCGATTGATTATGGCGAAGTACAGGCGGGAAATGATGGGAGTTTCACCGATGTCGGCAACGATTTGGTACAAAGCGAACAAACCTATGCCCAAGATGAGGCTGATTATCTGGTCGGCCTTGTATCCGAGAAAAAAACGTCCGACCAGACAGGTCGCCTCATGGTAGACGAGCGCTTATATTACGATGATCTGCCTCTGGGCGAAGCCTCCAAGGGCAATGCCACCCGCCAGGAATCCTTATTGGATATGGATGGCAGTTGGATTGCCACAACCGTTGCTTACAACGAATACGGGATGTCCGTTTCCCAGACCAACCCGCGCGGGTATATGGCATCCACAACCTACGATCTTTATCACCTGTATCCGGAAACCGTTACTAATCCCAAAGGGCAAACCGTCCAGATGTCTTACGACATCGGCACGGGGAATATGCTAAACCAAACCGATCCGAACAATTCGCGCGCGGAAAACCGATACGATAGCTTGGGTCGGTTATTGGAGGTGCGCAAAGCCAACCCGACTGGCTCTGGAAATATGATTACCGTCCAAACTGTTTCCTACGATGACACTTCCATGCCGCGCACGGTTATCCAAACAGTTTTTGACGGCACGAATGCTATCATCTCCTATTCTTATAACGATGGGCTGGGACGCGCGATTGAACAAAAGCGCCAATTCCAGGAGGGGCAATGGGTAACGGCGGGTACGGTTTTTGATGAAAGGGGGAATGCCAAAAAAACGTTACAGCCTTATTTCAGTTCATCGTCCTCATTCGAGCCTGTCGACGCGAACGGCCTGGGTAACGCATTTGAATATGACGCTTTGGGTCGCGTCACCCGCGTCACCAATCCTTTGGGCGTTACCGCAAACCGTTATGACGGCTGGGAAACCGAAGTCACGGATCCCGATGGCCATATCAAAAAATACGCCTACGACGCGCGCGGTAATTTAGTCCGCGTGGATGAGCACAATGGCGTGCAAACCTATTCAACCAACTATTCCTACGATCCGCTCGGCCGCCTGGTTTTAATTAAAGACGCCGCGGGCAATGAACGCGATTTCACTTATAATTCCCTAGGCCAGCGCGTGATGCAAACGGGCGCGAAGCGGTTCGGCACGTGGCGCTATGAATACGACGTGAATGGAAACCTGGTAAAGCGCGTTAACCCGAATAACCAGGATATCGTCTGGTCTTACGATGAATTAGATCGTCCGCTTACCGAGGATACCGAAGCGACGCCGGAAAGCGATCTTTCCTATACCTACGACCAGAATGCCAATGGCATCGGCCGCCTAAACGAAGTCACGAGCCCAAATTATCGTCATGCTTTTGCCTATGATTTATGGGGCCGGGCTACCGAGGATAAAAAAACCATCGGCGGCCGCGAGTTTATTTTCCGCTATGCCTATGATCTCCTGGGCGGCATGATTGCTCTCACTTACCCCGACGATTCCATTGTTGATTACGCGTATGACAATTCTCATTTGCTCAGCCGTGTTTCGTCCGACGGCAAAACGTTTGCCGAAAGTTTCCACTACACTCCGCTTGGCCAGGTTGCCGAGATGGCGCTGGGCAATGGCGTGGTCACCACCAATACCTACGACTCCAATCAAATGTACCGCATTACCGATAAAACCAGCCTGCTCCATGGCGTCGTGAAACTGCAGAAATACCAGTACCAATTCGACCCCGTCGGCAATTTACTGAAGCTCACGGATAAAAATAACGGGTTAACTTCGAAAGTCGTCACTTACGAATATGACCCGCTCGACAGGCTGACGGAAGCGAGGTTTACGGAAACGGCCAATTTCCAGTTTGTCGTGGAAAATTACCAATACGACCCCATCGGCAACATGACCTTTAAAAGCGATGTCGGCGTGTACAAATACGAATCGCAAAATCCCCACGCCGTCACCAAGGCCGGTAACCAGAGTTTCGTTTACGATGCCAACGGCAACATGGTCACGCGGAACAATGAAACGGTGTCCTACGATTACCGCGACCGCATGATGCAAAGCGGCGACAAAGTGTCTTTCGCCTACGGCGAAGGGTACGACCGCGTCAGCAAAACCAACTTGAAAACGGGCGTCATCCGTTACTACCCCAACGAATATTACGAGGTGGAAGGGAATAAGGAAACCAAATACATTTTCGCAGGGAAGATGAGGATCGCGAAAGTCGACCGGATTATCGTTGAGCCCCCAACCGTGCAGGAAGTGGGCGATATTACCGACGCGTCTTACACCTTTACCGGCACCAAACCATCCGGATTGGCTTTGTGGGCAGGTGAAAATCAAGCCATGCCCGCTGGTCCGGAAACGGAATGGTCTTACACCGCCGATCTTGCGGTTGGCGACAATAATTTTGAATTCTACACGAAAGAAGCCGATGGCGCGGAAAGTAAAAAAGTAGCAAAAACTGTCCATTACGAAGTAATCGCCCCCACCGTCAATTTCGTTGATTCGCCGGTAACTTTCACCCGCGTCCTTTTAAGCGGAACCAAGCGGGCCAACACTTCTATCTGGATCAATAACACAGAGACGGTGCCGCTGGATGACCAAACCTCTTGGCAATATGAAGTTCGGCTCCCGAGCGTTAATAATGTGTTTGAGATTTTGTCGAAGGATCGCCTGCATAATGCCAGCAGTTCCGTCCGCCAGGAAATCGGTTACACCGCCCTACCTCCCGTTGTTGAAAATGTCATCCAGCCCGTCCATCAAAATCCGCTCATCATCCGTGGCACCAAAGTAGCTGATATGGCCATTGTCCTGAATGGCGTAGAAACTGTTCCGATAGACGGCAAAACCGATTGGCAAGCTTCCGTCACGCTGGAAAAAGGAATCAATAACCTGGAAATTAAAGCCAAAAACGAATTTGGGCTGGAAAGTTCCGCGATCAATTTGGTCATCCCATACGAAGTGAACGCGCCGTCCGTGGATGCCATCGAATCGCCAACGCATGAAACCGCGATAACCCTAAGTGGCACCAAACCGCCTTTCACCGGCGTTTGGATCGACGGCGAAGAGCAGGTGAAGCTGAACGCGGAAGAAGTTTGGGGATATACCGTCGCGCTTACCGCCGAAGACAACACTTTTGAAATTTTCACCAAAGACGAGGTGGGGAAAGAAAGTGAAAAAGTAACCGTAACCGTCCATTACGCCGCCCAAATGCCGACGATTGACGCCTTACCGTCCGTTACCGTCTATTCGCTTTATACCTTAAGCGGCACGAAGGCCAAAGGAACAGGCATCTGGATTAACGACAAAAATATCGTCCCCGTGGATAAGGCAACAGTCTGGGTTTATGCCTTGCCGCTCACCGTGGGCCAAAATCCAATCGAACTTTGGGCCGAGAGTACATTTGGAGTGAAGAGCGAGAAAACATCGGTTTCCATCAATTACCAACCTTCCACGAATACCACGACGGTAACCAATCCGCCGAATAACAGCAGTGGAGGCGGTTATGTGTCTTCGCCATTTGTTTCGGAATTAGTGAAACTCCGCCTGAAACAGCTGGAAGAACAGAAAGAAGACAAAGAAGTTCTGGAACAGGCGAAAAAGGCCGCATTGGATTTGAGTAAACCCGGCGCTATAGCAAAATACATCGTCAAAAACATGTCCGCGCCCATATGGATGATTCCCAAAAATCTTCGTCCGAAAGTTACTCCCATGACCGATGTGGAATTCAAAGATATCAAGGTGGTTTATTCCGGAAACAGGGCAGTAATCACCTGGTCTCGCGTGAGCCGAGAGGTAGCCAAATTCAAGATTTACCGTGGCAAAGAGCCGTATCCGATTGGAAAGTCTGCTAGTGTGCCGCTTGCCGAGGTCACAGCGGACGCCGAAGCAAACCGCTTTGTGGATCAGTACAAGGAAAAGGGTGATTTTATCTACCAAATCGTCGCGCTTAATCATAACAGCGATATCCTCAAAGTCAGCATCCCGCTCACTCCTCAGCTCATTTTTGTCGACGTGGGCAAGGGGAGCCGCATCAGTTTCGCGGATTATTCGGCAATACCTTTCACTAAAATCACCATCGCCAAACACGATTACCTGGATTTCAAGGTAACGAATGACCCGAAAACCATGCGCATCATCCCAAAAAATGATTTTACCGCCGGAACAAAGATCGAAGCGAACTTCCTTCTGTGCGCGGCCAAAAAGAACGGCAAAGAGTCATGCCAAAAAGTGGATGGGAAGGTTTTGGATGTTTACGTGGTGAAATAAGGTGGCGCCATGCTTCACTTGGGGGACGATGAGTAAAGTTTATATAAAGTTTATGTAAAACTGATTCATCGAGTGCAGACATATATCCCTCCCTTTACTACTACATTTGACTTTTAAAATAAATGTGTAATAATTAAAAACCGTTTAACTCTGAAATAGTTGGATAAATCAGATCCAAAAATCATAGACATTGTGCCCGTTGAAAAGCCTTCTGAGCCCGATGAAAGCAAAGCATTAGTTCCCAGTGATGCTGAATTGCCCCAAGCCCAGGCAAAAAAAGGACTCATAGAAAGAGCGCGGTATCGAATTAGCCCTGAAGGCCGACGGGTTAACGAAATCATCCAAAGTCTAGAAAGGATGATCAAAGGAATGACCCCCCTTGCGGCAGCGGCAGAAGAACGCCATGCCCAAGCTTATGCCAAGGACACCTTTTCCGGAACACCCATATACGAAATGGGCATCACTAGCCCCAGTGATTTTTATTTGGGAAATCCTGAAAAAATTTTTGATGCCAAATTTATTCTCAGGCTCATCGTTGAGGGCTTGCAAACGCAGGAAGCTGAAACAATAAAAAAACTAGGCACGCAAGCAATTTTTTTGGCGGCAACGCTCAATCCAGGAAGAGCATGGGACTTTTTCCTTAAACCCCATGTGCTTCAAACCATCATGTCGCCTAAGGAATACAAAGATTTTCTTTTTAAGATGGTCAATCGCCATGAAGCCATTGCGACATTTGTTATTAAGCATCTGGCGGAGCTTAAAGCATTCCCCTGGCATAAAGACCTGGGTGTAACGGCTGCTTTTTCTAATGGAGGTCAGGTTATGCAATCGCTTTTTATGTACATTGATGATGTGGAATTTAATGCTGACGGCACTCTAACCGAAGTGCTGAAAATGTGCGTTGCTATTGCAATGCGCGATAAGAAAAAAGCCCTTTTGCTCAAGGCAGCCCAAGAAGGGGAACTCTAAAAAAACCTAAAACATCCTCACCAAATCCTCTTTCATCTTCATCGCCGCCTCGCGCGCCGCGTCGGTGTAGGCTTCTTCCGGTTTTCCCGCTTCCTGGTAGGCAAAGATGATGGCGCGGGAGGAATTGACGATGGCCCCTGAGCCATTTGGGTAAAAACATGGTTTGGTGTCTTCCGCCGTGCCGCCTTGCGCGCCGTAGCCGGGCACCAGGAAAATCTGGTTGGGCATCAGGTTGCGCAAAAGCTTCGCTTCTTCGGGGTATGTGGCGCCAACGACGGCGCCTACGCTCGAAAATCCGGTTTCACCAACCAGTTCCCGTCCCCAACCTTCCACAAGAGTGGCAATGTATTCATCCATCAGGTGGTCGCCTACGGCTTGCCCCTGAATCTCGTCTGCCGAAGGGTTGGACGTCCGGACTAAAACGAATATTCCTTTGCCCTGTTGCTCGCAAACTTTGGTAAAAGGCACAATCCCGTCCGTGCCAAGGTAAGGCGTTACCGTTACCGCGTCGGCATTGAAAACAGGGGTCGGTTTTCCGAAAAGGTCCGTCGTCCCGATGTGTGCCTCCGCGTAAGCGGCCGCGGTTGAACCGATGTCGTTGCGTTTCGCGTCGCCGATCACAATCATTCCTTTATCCTGCGCGTAAGCTACCGTTTCCTCATAAGCGCGTATCCCCGCGTGCCCAAAGCATTCGTAAAAGGCGATTTGGGGTTTCGCGGCCGGCACGATATCCGCCACCGCATCGATGATCCCCTTATTGAATTCCACAATGGCTTCCGCCGCCGCGTCGAAAGATTTTCCATGTTTTTTGATGGCCTTGTTCTTGATAAAGAGGGGAATCTGAGCGAGACGCGGGTCTAGCCCCACAACCGTAGGGTTATTAAGTTCACCGATTCTTGTTACAAGACGGTCACCGAAATGGGTCATGGTTTAAGGTTAGGAGTTGGTGTTTGGGTTTGCCGGAAGAAAGATTCGATTTCCTTCATCCTGATCCGTACGTCTTGGGCCGCGCCTTTGGCCTTTTCGTTATATGGCTCAAGCGTCAGGACCCTTTCATAGGTAAAAAGGGCGTTCTCATAGTCTTCGTCCTCTCGGCAGGCATCGGCCAGCATGAAGAGGTAATTCACTTCACGCGGCTTGAGTTCGGCGGCGCGGCGGAAACATTCGGCGGCCAATGAATAGCGCATCAGCAGGAAGTAAAGTTTGCCCAACGCCAGGAACTTTTGGTCATCCTTTTCATCCAACTCCACGGCGCGCGCGTAAGCCCGTATCGCTTCTTTGTAAGCTTTCTGCTTCGTGAAGATCTTGCCGAGGTTTTCGTAAATTTCGGGATTCTTGATGTCCTTTTCCAAGAGCCGCCGATAAAGCTGTTCGGCTTTTTTAATGTCGCCGCTTTCCATGTACACTTTGGCCAGTTTCAGCGAGGCCGGCATTTCGTCCTGGGCTATGGAAAGCGCCTGGATCAGCGACTTTTTCGCGGCATTCCATTGTTTTTTGGCCATGGTCATTTCGGCCGCGCGCATTTCCTCGTTATATTTAGCCAGGTCAAATTTCTGTTTTCCCTGTTCCTCCAAATAAACGTCCTTGAAGCGCTTGCCGATTTCGGCTTTCGCGGTTTCCTTATATTCCTTAACCTGGGTATCCACTTCTTTTTCAAAACGGACCTTTTGTTCCTTGCGGGTGATAACGCGGCGCCGCAAAAGAATTCCAAGGATGACAAGGGTTGCCCCGATGAAAATGTAGAGTTGAGGCATTATTTTTCGGTCTGGAGGAAGAAATTTTCGAGGGCAAGTTTAAGGTTCACATTCTTATCGATAAGATAGCGGGTTTTCTCCAAAGATTCAAACAGATCGGTGATTTCCTTAAGGCTAAAACGCGGCTTTAGCGGATGGTCGGGATGGCGCATATAATCAAAAAGCACCTTGCGCAGGTATCGGGAAAACGTGTCGAAAAAAAGCTCCAGCGCCTTGCCGTCGGCATCCTCCCCTTTGGAAAGCGATTCCACGAATTGGAATTTCTGGGCCAAATCGTTCTTTTTCAGGAAAAAGTCGATTTGGCGGTACACATTCCGCTGTTCGCCCATGGCCACGGGATCCTGCATCAGGTGGATGGCAAGCCCGGGCCGTCCCTGGGCGATTTCGATGATTTCGGGCAGGTCCGCGTGGCCGCCGAATTTTTCCTTCAGGTAACCTTCCAAAATCGGGTCGTCCACATTCGAAAAGTCATAAGTCCTTACGCGCGAAAGAATGGTGGGCAGCACCTGGTTGATGCGGGTACTTGTTAAGATAAAAACCGTCCTTCCCGGCGGTTCCTCCAGCGTTTTCAGGAAGGAATTTTGCGCTTCAATCGGCATCCGTTCGATATTTTCGATGAGAACGAGGCGGTATTTGGATTGGGCCGTGAGGTTCGTTTTGCGGATAAGCTCGCGCATTTCATCAATGTGGATGGATCCCCCTGTGTCGGGCATCATGATGGTATCCGGATGCGTGCCGCTTTGGATAAGCTGGCAATCCTTGCAGCGGCGGCAGAAGTTATTGGGGCACTGGAGGATATTGGCGAAGATTTTGGCCACCCGGAACTTGCCCACGTCCTTGGGGCCCGAAAACAGGTAGGCATGGCTGATGTTGCCGGTTTCTATCTCCCGTTCAAGCTGAGTCAGCTGCTGTTCATGGCCGACGATGTCCCATTTATATAACATAGGGTATTAAGCTTAACCATTTTACAATATAAATCAACTTGTCTAAAAGCGGGAATTTGACTAAAATAGTCGGGCTTAATTATCCGATTGGCCCGGGTGGTGAAATTGGTAGACACGCAGGACTTAAAATCCTGTTCCTTCGGGAGTGAGGGTTCGACCCCCTCCCTGGGCACCACCCAAAGTCAAACTTCTGCTTTCGTCCCGCATTCTCGGGACTCCAGCATCCGTTTGCCTTTGGGTCCCGCCCCGCAAAGGTCTCGAAGGGCTCCTCAGTCGCACACTCCTTCGGACCCTTCTCGTCTAACTTTGCGGGGACCCCGACTTACTTCTCGGAAACAGGTTTTAAATCCCTTCATTTCTATGGAAAAACTGCTCAAAAAACCGGTCAAAGAATTCATGACGAAGAAGGTGGTGGCCGTAAAGGAAACCGAATCTCTGAAAAATCTCTTTAAAATCCTGGATAGGAATGGTATCTTGGGCGTCCCGGTCGTCAGCAAGGCTGGCAAGGTCGTTGGGATTGTCACGGAAAGCGACCTTATAAGGCACTTCACCACGCTCAAGACCCCCCGCGCCATCGGCATCCTCGGTGGCATCGTCTATCTCGATGATATCCGGGAATTCAACGACAACCTGAAGGACCACTGCGCGGAAACGGTAAAGCAGATGATGACGAAAAATCCTGTCCTTATCCGTGAAAAGGCCACCCTGATGGACGCCATCAACCTGATGGCTAAGCGCAAGGTGAGCCGCCTGCCCGTCGTCGGTGCCGGAAGTAAGCTTACAGGCATCGTCACCCGCACCGATATCCTGCATCAAATCGCGAAACTTAAAACCATTTAACTTTTAATTCCACTGTAATGGAAACGATCAAGCTCGATGTAACCCAAGGGGTATATGATTCGGCCAAGGCCGCCCGCGCCGCCAAGCGCGTCCCTATGGTTTATTATGGAAAAGGGTTCAAAAATGCCAACTTTTCCGCGGATTACCAGCAATTCCGCCGCGTTTACAAGGCCGCCGGCAAAAGCACGATCATCACACTCGTGAACGAGAATAAGCAGGAATTCCCCGTGCTGGTCCACGAAATGCAATACCATCCGGTTACGGATGATGTTTGGCATGTGGATTTGATCGCGGTCGACATGAACAAGCCCATCACCACCCAAATCCCGCTCAAATTCGTGGGCATTGCCCCAGCCGTCAAAGAACTTGCCGGCACATTCGTGCACAGCAGGAGCTCCATCCATGTGGAATGTTTGCCGAAGGACCTCGTCCACGAAATTGAGGTCGATATCACCGGCCTGGTCGATTTCCACGCGCAGATTAAGGTGAGGGACCTCAAAATTCCCGCCGGTTACAAGGTTTTGGATGCCGCGGATATCAACGTCTGCACCGTAGCCGCTCCCCATAAGGAAGAGGAAGTTGCTGCTGTTGTCGCCGCTCCTGTGGAAGGTGAAGTTGCCGCCGCTGGCGCCGTTCCTGCCGAAGGGGCTGCCGCCGCTGCCGCTCCCGGTGCCAAGAAGGAAGCCGCCACCCCCGCTCCCAAGGGCAAGAAGGAAGGGAAAAAATAATCACTCGTGTAATGTGTAGCGTGTAACGTGTAACGGGAATTCGTACACGCCACACGTTACACTTTACACGTTCTATGAAACTCTCTGATTTCGATTACCAGCTCCCCAAGGAGCTCATTGCCCAGCGGCCGCTTGATAGTCGCGACCAGTCCCGGCTGATGATTTTAAATCGGGAACAACAGACAATCAGCCATCACCGGTTTTTTGAATTGCCGGAACTTCTCGCCCCGGATTCCGTCCTCGTTTTTAATGAATCCAAAGTCATCCCGGCGCGCCTGAAATTCAAATTGGGCAACGGCAAAGGGGAAATCCTCCTCGTCAAACCTGTCGGAGAGGGGAGCTGGGAATGCCTGGTGCGGCCTGGTGAGAAACTGCAGGCTAAAGTAACTGTCCAAATCGACCAAGAACTGACATTCTATATCAAACGGGTGACGGACAGTGGCCTGCGCATCGTCCAATTCGATTGCGCCGATTTTAACGCTTACCTTAAAAAGCACGGCCATACACCCACACCTCCCTATATCAAAACGGAGGTCGAAAACCCAGAGCAGTACCAGACGATTTACGCCAAAACCGAAGGGTCGGTCGCGGCGCCTACCGCCGGTTTCCATTTTACCGATCGGGTTTTCTCCGGTTTAAAAGCCAAAGGCATTGCAACCGAATTCGTCACGCTCCACGTCGGGCTTGGCACTTTCCAGCCCGTCAAAGTTGAGCAAATTGAGGAACATGAGATGCACAGCGAATGGTTTGAGCTTTCATCTGATGTCACGGATCGGTTAAACCGCGCCAAAAAAGAAGGCAAAAAGATTGTGGCCGTGGGCACTACCTCCGTCCGTGTCCTTGAATCATGCGCCGACGATAAGGGCCTCCTCCATGCAAAATCCGGCGAAACCGATATTTTCATCTATCCAGGCTATAAGTGGAAAATCGTCGACCAGATGATCACCAATTTCCATGTGCCAAAAAGCACGCTCCTGATGCTGGTGAGCGCGTTCGTCGGCCGGGAGTTTATTTTGGAGGCTTATGAAGAAGCCAAAAAGGAAGGCTATCGTTTCTTTAGCTTCGGGGATTCGATGTGGCTCCGGTAGATTTGTGGAATCAAGGTTCAACCGTTTCCGCTATGCTGGTACGCCCCCGGATAAGTTGAAGATCTTCTTCCAAAAAATTTCGAATGCTCAAATCAATTGTAATTCTTGAATCGCCAAGAAATTTTTCCATTATGCCAATAGCCCGTTGCATTAGGGCTTGGTCCGCCGTTTTTGCGTTATGGCAGAAAGTACTATGCAATGCGGAAAGAACATCCGTCACCGTGGTTTCATGGGGCAGAGGATTTTTCGACATCTCACTGTCATCGGGACGCTTAAAATGTTTTTCGAACCGCTTAAATAACTGTTCCGCAGAAGTAACGCTTCCTTCCAGAGTTGTAGGATGAGCATCAAGTTGTTCAGGATAGGACATATAAATATGATATTATTTAATAGTAGAACGTTATTTTAACTATAATTTTTTGGTTGTCAAAATGAAGTATGCTTTTTTGGCCACAATCATCATTATGAGTATGACGGTATTGGCAGGATGCGCCCAAAAATCCCTTAACTCACCTACTCCTATGCCCCAAAACATTTTGCAATTTCAAGTCACCGGTTATAAAAACGGCGCCACGATTCCCGTGAAATACGCCACGGTCGTTGGCGGAGGTGAGAACATCTCGATCGGCTTAAAATGGCAAAAGGTTCCAGCGGCCAAGTCCTACGCCCTGCTTTTCGACGACCACTTCCCGCCGGCGCGCAATTGGACGCATTGGATCGTCGTTGATATCCCAAACACCATCGATCAGATTCCTGAAGGAACCTCTCGAACTAATATGCCTGCAGGCAGCCGCGAACTTGGTACGTCCTGGGGGAAAACAGGTTACGACGGCCCTCAGGCACCCGTCGGTTCCGGTCCGCACGAATATGTAGCCCATTTTTACGCGCTGGACGTCGAAAAACTATCGATTGGCAAAAGTCCCACCCATGCGGAATTCCTGAAAGCCGTTGATGGGCATACCTTGGCGGAAGGGAGGTATAGCGGATTTTTTGAAAGGAAATAATGGTGATATAATTAAATAAGCAAATAACTTTTATTATTATGGCTAAAAAAGAGGAAATTCAAAAAGGACCTGAAAAACTATCGGATGAACAGGTCAGGGAAATAGGCGAAAGATTGAAAAAAGCCGACAAAGTGGCAAACGCCTTGGATAAGTATCAATTGGATCCCATTATCGGTTTATTTGAAGGCGGAGGGGATGCCGTTACAGCGGTAGCGGGCCTCTATATTGTTTATCAGGCCAAAAAAGCCGGCCTCCCGCCATGGGAGATCGTGAAGATGATGGGCAGGATTGGGATTGATTTTGCCGTTGGGAGCCTTCCTGTGGTCGGGGATATCGCGGATTTCCTTTACAGGAGCAACAAAAAGAACGCCGTGACCTTCCGGGAATATTATGAAAAAGAGATCGTCAAGCGTTTTGAAGAACTCGATAATCCCGATTTGATCCGCGGACAGGAAACATTGCTTGCCGAAGAAGACCGCTTGCGTGAAAAAAAAGACCTCAGAGGTCTGAAGAAAAAAGTGAACAGATATAAAAGAGCGGCCTAATAATCCAATCCTTTTATAGCTTTTTTACCTTTTTTGAAGTAATGCTTTACTTCGCGTATCTCGGATACAAGGTCCGCTTTTTCAACCATCCATTTCGGCGCGTTTCGCCCGGTCAAAATCAAATGCGTCGTTTTGGAGCGAGCCTTCATCATCGCTTCAACATCTACACGACCAATCAACTTGAGATTGAGACAATTAATGATCTCGTCGCACACGATCAGGAAATATTTTTTCTTCAAAAGCGTCTTTACCTTATATAAGGCTTTTTCTGCTTCTTTTTTGTCAGCTGCCGTATTCTTGAACCGGAATGTCTTTTTCTTTTCATCAAACCGTGGCAATCCAAAACGGAAAACATCGATTTTTTTCAGTTTGCCGAGAATGTTTTTTTCGCCATAATATTTTCCCCCTTTATCGAAAAAAATAACGGCTGTCGTCTTGCCCCAACCGGCTGCCCGGATGGTTGCGCCGAGGGCCGAAGTGGTCTTCCCTTTGCCGTTTCCTGTGAATATGAGAATCATGTTCTGTAACAATATCTTGTGGTTGCAATGCAATCTTGATACAACCTGTTGTGGAGCGCAAGAACATTTGTTTGACTTCGAAATCCCCTGATTTAAAATGAACCCTGCCCTCCCCGATTAATTCCAGTCTCATGACAAAAAAAATCCAGAAACGGGGTTTAACGATTAACCGCTTTTTCACCAACGCGGGCGTTGATCCGCTCAAGGAAGTTGAATACGAAAAGCGCGATTGCCGTATCACTCGGCAGGATGGTTCCATTGTTTTTGAAATGAAAGACTTTGAAATTCCAAAAGATTGGTCCCAAAACGCCAGCGACATCATGATCTCCAAATACGCCAGGCGCGCGGGCGTTCCCGAAACGGGTTCGGAAGTCAGCGCCGCCCAAGTGGTCGGGCGCATGGCCGGCTGCTGGAGGATGTGGGCGGAAAAGCACGGTTATTTCGCCAATAAAGCATCTGCCGACGCCTACGAAGCCGAGATAAATTACATGATGATCCACCAGATGGGCGCGCCCAATTCGCCCCAGTGGTTCAACACAGGCCTCAATTACGCTTACGGCATCAACGGTCCCGCCCAAGGCCATTTTTACGCCGATCCTTCTACGGGCGAAATCAAAAAATCCGAAGATTCCTACACCCATCCGCAGCCCCACGCCTGTTTCATCCAGTCCGTTCGCGATGATCTCGTCAACGAAGGCGGCATCATGGATCTTTGGGTCCGTGAGGCGCGCTTGTTTAAATACGGTTCCGGCACGGGTACCAATTTCTCCAGCCTCCGCGGGGAAGGCGAAAAACTTTCAGGCGGCGGCATCTCTTCCGGCCTTATGTCGTGGCTTAAAATCGGCGATCGCGCCGCGGGAGCCATAAAATCGGGCGGTACCACACGTCGCGCGGCCAAAATGGTCTGCCTCAACATCGATCATCCCGAAATCGAACACTTCATTGATTGGAAAGTGGAAGAAGAAAGAAAAGTGGCCGCGCTGATTGCCGCCGGCTATTCCTCCGATTTCAACGGCGACGCGTATGCCACGGTTTCGGGGCAGAACTCCAACAATTCCGTCCGCCTCACCAACGAATTCATGCGCGCGGTCGAAAAGGACGACAACTTCAACCTCATTTCCCGCACCAACGGCTCGGTGTTCAAATCCCTCAAGGCTCGGAAGCTTTGGGATAAAATCGGTTATGCCGCCTGGGCCTGCGCCGATCCGGGCATCCAGTTCGACACCACCATCAACGAATGGCACACCTGCCCGAAAGACGGCCGCATCAACGCCAGCAATCCTTGCAGCGAATACATGTTCCTCGATGATACCGCCTGCAACCTTGCTTCGCTTAACCTCCACAAATTTTTTGATGCCGAAAAAAGGCAGTTCAACATCGCCGCCTTCGAGCACGCCTGTCGCCTGTGGACCATCACCTTGGAAATCAGCGTACTGATGGCGCAGTTCCCCAGCTACGAAATTGCCAGAAAGAGTTTCGATTACCGCACGCTCGGTCTTGGTCATGCGAATATCGGCACAGTTCTTATGCTTTTGGGCATTCCTTACGACAGCGAAGAGGCCCGTGGCATTGCCGGCGGCATCTCCGCCTTCATGACGGGCGCCGCCTACGCCACTTCCGCGGAAATGGCCGCCCACTTCGGTCCCTTTGCCCGGTTTGAACACAATCAGGAAGACATGCTGCGCGTCGTCCGCAACCATCGCCGTGCCGCGGTAAGCACCGCCGAATACGAGTATGAAAAACTCGAAACCAAACCCGTCGGCCTGAAAAGCGAGTTCTGTCCCGCTTACCTTTATAAAGCGGCCGGGAAATCCTGGGACCGCGCGCTTTCCGAAGGCCAAAAGCATGGCTACCGCAATGCCCAGGTCACCGTCATCGCGCCCACGGGCACGATTGGTCTTTTAATGGATTGCGACACTACCGGCGTGGAGCCCGATTTTGCTCTCGTTAAATTCAAGAAGCTTGCCGGCGGCGGTTATATGAAAATAGTGAACCAATCCGTCCCGATGGCCCTCAAACATTTGGGTTACGGCGTGCGTGAAACGCAGGAAATCCTCGATTACATCATCGGCAAGGGCTCTATTGTGGACGCCCCCTTCATCAACTGGAAAACTCTGAAAGAAAAAGGCCTGAACGAAGACGAACTCATGCGCATCGAGAAAAGCCTGAAGAACGCCTTCGATATCGGCATGGCCTTCAACAAATTCACCATCGGCGAAGATGCTTTGGGCCGTCTCAACATCGATGCCGAACGGTACAACAACCCCGGCTTCAACTTCCTCAAGGAAATCGGTTTCAACGAAGAGGCCATCGAAGCGGCCAACATCCATGTTTGCGGCGCGATGACGATTGAAGGCGCGCCTCATATCAAGGATGCGCACCTGCCCGTTTTCGATTGCGCCAG
>Ga0315284_10007426_pt1 | contig 15667 bp, 4 predicted proteins | sample YL17G09_16_MG_FD_203696 | JGI IMG/M metagenome (GOLD analysis project Ga0315284, IMG submission 203696) | Sediment microbial communities from Yellowstone Lake, YNP, Wyoming, USA - YL17G09_16 | ecosystem: Environmental > Aquatic > Freshwater > Lake > Sediment | place: USA: Wyoming | collected... | reverse complement strand
AATTACAATTTACAAATGCTAAGTACATTAATTGTGACTGCCCAAACCTCCAATACCAGTGCCGTGATCAAGCTTATGTTAAGGACGGTTATATATGGACTAACTTCGATTGTGCTAATCTGTATCTTAATTATGAGGGAACTCTTGAGGATGCTGATGGCAACCTTCTTGTGCCTAATCATCCCTTACTCAACGAGTACTATGAATATGCCCTTAAGCAAAGAATCTTTGAGAATCTCGCGCTTGATGGTGATGATCTAGGCAAACAACTACAACTAGTAGAGATCCGGCTTAGAGCTGCTCGCAATAATGCTATGTCTTTGGTAAATACACCAAACTTCTCAGAAATGCAGAAACTTTGGGTAACTAACAGATTAGCGATGTACAGTAAATATTATGATATGTTTAAATCATATCCTGGTCAAATGTCACCTAGAGTAAATAACGCGGTATAATGGCAGATATGCAAAATACATCAAGTGTTAATCCAGGACCTTTGTTGAAGGGAATGGTTAAAGACACTGATGATTCTTACACACCTGAAGGCTCTTGGTTTCATCTTAGAAACGGAACTCCCTATTCTAGAGATGGAAACCTAGGTGCTATCTCTAATGAATCTTCTAATCTTCTGTGTCAAGTGCTTGCATATACCATGCATGGTGCTATTCACCTGTACAAAGATGTGTGGGCAATATTCTCTACAGATGATGTTAACTCCGAAATAGGAATATTTGAAGAGGGTGTTTGTAAGTACACTAAGTTAAAGAATTGTGATGGAATAGATATGAATGTGGTAAACTGTTTGAATTTTAAAACATCACATCTCATAAAAGGAGTATCAAAAGAAAACTTTGATTGTTCATTCTCAGTATACTTTGCCGATGGTCTTAATCCAGATAGAGTAATCAATGTAAATAAACCAGCATTTGTAGAAAACTGTGCTCCGGATCCTAACAATCCTACCTGTATCATCTGTACTTGTACTGATCAGATAGATTGTGATTTGATAAGACTAGCTCCTCTAGTAAAGACACCTTGTTTTACTGTATCCCGTGGACCTACTGCCGGAACACTTCAGAATGGATCCTATTATGTAGTAGCAGCCTATGTACTAAATGATCAGATAGTAACCGACTTCTACACACCATCCAATGTACAGGCCTTATTTGAACATGATAACTTAGCCAGCGCTCTTCAGGTAGATATCACTCAGATGGATACACAACACTTTGACAATTTTGTCTTAGTTGTAGTGAGAACCATCAATGGTCAGACTTCAGCAAAGAGATTCGGTACTTATAGTACAAGACAACATACCATATACATTGATTCTATCAATGAAGCTCTGGCTTCTGTGCCAATTGAAGAGATTCCACTCAGAAGACCCAACTATGAAAGATCTGATGCGATATTTGAGGTAGGCCAATACATGCTTCGTACAGGACCAAGAGCCCGGTTTGATTTTAACTATCAACCATTAGCCAATAGAATCACTACCAAGTGGCAAGCCGTAGCATATCCCTCTGATTATTATGCAAAAACTGGTAACAATACAGGATACCTTAGAGATGAGGTGTATCCTTTTTTTATAAGATGGCTATACAATACTGGAGATAAATCAGCTTCTTACCATATCCCAGGTCGTCCTGCTTTTAGAGGAGCTTCAGCAAATCCAGGACCAGTAACACCTGTTGAGGCAAGTGTTTTAGGTGTATTATTTACAGGAGATCCTATTAACATAATAGAACCAGGAGATCTTTACTTTGAAACCACTAATACAGCAGCTACTACTGCGGGTAGTCTTAATAATCTAGTTCCACTATCCATATTACCAGATGGCGGTCTTGTTATAGCAGAAGGAGCTATGGCATATTGGCAATCTACAGAACCATATCCAGATAAAACACCTATCATATATGATGCTAGTGGTCTAAAGGATCCTCCAAACCCATTAAGTAACTGGGCAGAGTTAACAGTACCTCCAACTTACTATAATCAGATTGGTGTTACAGCTATTGGTGATTATGATTTGTGTGGTAAACCAATAAGACATCACAAATTTCCGGATACTCAGACTATTGCACACTTTAGAAATAAACCAGGAGTAGTTCCCCCAAACAATCCTATTACAGGAGTAGCAGAACCTAAGGAAATGGAAGTTGTTGTATTAGGTGTAGCTTTTCAAAATATTGTACCCCCTGTAGATAATCAAGGAGTTCTTATTCCTGGTATAGTGGGTTATGAAATTCTTAGAGGATCTCGAGAAGGAAACAAGACTATTGTAGCTAAAGGTATCATCAATAACATGCGTACCTATGCTATCAAAAATAGCAGTATAACCGGTCTTTATCCAAATTATCCATATAATCCTTTAGGTGCAGACTCTACCATTTCTACCACAGAAGTTCTTGGACAAAACGATGCTACCACACCAGCAACTGGAGTAAGTGGAAATCAGTTTACATTTCATAGTCCTGAAACATCCTTTAATAATCCGTTCTTATCTAGCAAAGAACTTAAACTCTATGGAGAATTGTATGGTAACGTATATGGAAACTTTGAAGAGTCTCCTAAACATCCTAGAGAAAAGCTAATTACAGATTTTGCACTTGGTGTAGCAGCTCTTATTGGAACTGCACTTGCTGCATCTACAGTTAGGGGTGAAAGAGTAACTAGTCAAAAAGCTCCATATGTAAGCAAAACAGGTAATGGTTTGTTTACTGCAGGTAGTGGTCTCCAGGGTATTTCGGATGTTCCTGGTACAGCAGCATTGGCTGTATCAACAGGTTTAGCACAAGCAGCATATGCCGGTGCTACTGCAGCTGATGCTGAAGGAAATAGTTTAATACTTGGTAACGTATTAGCTACTGCAATTGGTCCGTCTGATCCTGTACAAGATACAATGAATACCACATTTAGTACACTTGCAAGTTCACCAGGTAATTCTATAATAAATCCAGGTTTAGATAGGCAGACTAAGACAATGACTCATGGTTATATAGATACCAGTCTGCAAGCTGTTGCGGGTATTGTATTATTCTCTAATTACTGGACAGAAGGTACTCAAGCTTCATTAGACTTGATACAGGCTACAATACCATATACCCAGTATGCTTTAAGGTATATATCTCATGGATTTTCTAACCAATATGGTACAGGATCAAGTCCTAAAACTTCTACTGTAAGATATAGTATTAATAATTCTATATATGTTAATGAGGGTTTCCAACAGTTTGGTCAGAACGCTAATGCTAAGATAAATAACCTATTTAGAGGTAAAACTGTAGCAATACAGGTAGACTTACATGCTGGTCAAACAGGACTTCAAAATCCCAATAAAGTTACCGATAATACTGTAAATTCTGTTACGACTAGTATATTTTATCGACCTAAAGCAGATCCTTTTGAATCAGATTATAATTATACTAATGTAAAGACATCTTTTCCAACTGTAACTACTAGTCACTATGCAGCTCTAAGACGTAGAATAAGAAATCAATATGGTCAACTACGTGGTATTATTCAGATTCCTGTATCTACCTGTTTAAATAATACAACTGGTATTTCAGGTTCACCATATACCAGTGATACTTTATTTAATGGAGATATCTACATAGGTAGACACACTGAGAAAAACACTTTCTTTTACTTCTGGGATTGGTTGTATGATCAACCAAACGGATATGAGTACAATTACCAATTAAGATACATGTTGAATTACCCAGCTTTCTGGGCAAATTTTGAAAAGTATGATGTATCTGATTTTATGTATAAGTTAGGACCATGGGTTACAAGTGTATTTAGTACAAGTGATCCGTTTCCAGATGCCTTACATAATTTAGATGGAGATCCTCTCAATGGTATATCGAGTAATCCGTTATCAATATTTCAAAACTTTTTAAGACTTAAAAACAAGTACTTCTATACATTTCAACATGGTGTAAGAGACTTCTATGTAGAGTCTGAAATCAACGTTGATCTTAGAGACTGGGAAGAACCAGCTGAAAGAAGACACTATGATCCAAATAGATTTGCTGATCTACCTACTCTATTTGAACCTAAGATTGTTAAGTCTGGAAACTTCTACAGATATGATCAATCTTTAAGTATATCTAGAGTATTTAACAATTTCTTTCCTTGGGGTAATCTACAGGAACAGGATTATAATCCTGAAATTGCTGAGACTTGTTATACCTACTATCCTAATAGAATGATCTACTCTATGCCTCAAGAAAGAGAAGGTAAGAGAGATTACTGGAGAGTGTTTTTGATTAATAACTACAAAGACTTTAAATCTAAAATAACTGCGGTAAAGCCTATTAACATGACCGGTGCTGCTATCATGTTTCAGAATGAAAGCCCTGTTATGTTTACTGGACAAGATACTCTACAGTCTGACCTAGGTGTCGAGATTACTGTAGGTGATGGAGGTCTGTTCTATAGACAACCCCAAGCTATTGTAAATACCGATACTTCATATGAGTATGCTTCCTGCCAGGACCGGCTTAGTGTTATTAACACTAAATACGGCTTATTTTGGATGAGTCAAGCTCAAGGTAAGATATTCAACTTTGCCGGTGGCCTAAATGAGATCTCCCTTAACAGCATGTGGTTCTGGTTATCATCTTTCCTTCCATATCGATTGATAGATGATTTCCCTAATTTTGAAAAATTAGATAATCCAGTAGCTGGGATAGGATGTCAGACCATCTATGATAACCAAGAAGATCTTCTGTATTTCTGCAAAAAAGACTATACAGTTAAACCACAGTTCAAGGCCGCTATGACCTACGTACCTGGAATAGGTGCTGGTACCGGGTTCTTCTTAAATACTCAACCGGTTAAACTAGGAGATCTTACTTACTTTGATGATGCTTCATGGACCTTGTCTTATAACCCTAAGCTGAAGAGCTGGATTGGATTCCACGACTGGCATCCTGATCTATCTATCCCGGGTAAGAATGAATTCTTGACATCTGTGCACAGCCCTACTACATCTATGAGCTCTATATGGAGGCATAATGCACGCACAGACAGCTTCTGTAACTTCTATGGAGTAGATTACCCTTTTGAGATAGATCGTATAGCTCAGACAGCCTCTATGGTAAATACCCTACGTTCTGTAGAGTATTACATGGAAGCATACATCTACAAAGGAGTTAATGGTGATATCTATGAGGTTTTGAATGCCAACTTTGATCATGCTACTATCTATAACAGGGAACAGGTATCCGGAACTTTGATTCTAAACCAGACACCTCCTAATAATATTGCCGGATCACTACTGTATCCAAAAATAGGCCCTACTTCAATCGACATACTAGCAGATAAGGTAGAACAGAAGTACCGGTTTAACCAGTTCTGGGACATCACTGCTGACCGTGGTGAGTTTACATTCCCTAATGTACAGAGACCTATTTGGAATACCCATGTTAATGGTTACATTAGAGATCTTAACCCAGCTAATTTGAACTATAACAAGAGTCCATTTGAATTAAAGAAATTTAGACACTATGCTAATCACCTGAGACTGTATAAGAACATCTCCGGTAACATAAACTATGTAGTTAAACTCATAAATGCCAAAGAAGAGGTATCAATGCGCTAACCATGTATAACAAAACACAACTAGCCAAAGACAAGAAGAGTGGTAAACACCCTAGAAAGCCTAAAAAGCTTAAGAAGGGTGGTGTTATCACAGATCCTAATGGTCAATGGGCTCATCCAGGAGAGATCACCCGCATTCCTTCAGGAGATATAACCATGCAAGGGGTACCTTATCCTGTTTTAGGTGTAGGTGCAGATGGTCAGAAACAGATGATGTATCCCGGTCAGAATTATAAATTCAAGGGTCCTGTTACTGAGTATCCACAGAAGGGAGAAGGTGGTTGGTTAGATACAATGCATGATGGTGGACAGAACTGGTCCAGTAACTATACTACAAAATATGGTAAAGGTGGTCATGTAGTTAAGGTACAAGATAGATTAGGTAGAATCCACACCAATCATAATACTAAGCAATCCTATGTACCCTGGGCTCAGAATGGATATAACTTCCCAACTGGAAGACCTACTACTAAAGAGGATACTCTAGCATATGATAATTATCGCAAAAGACAGATTACAACAGATCTTTTTTTACAACAGAGAGCAGAAGACCGCAGACATGAGATGAACTTGGGTCAAGATGCCTATAAGAAGATGGAACCAACACCAGAAGCATGGTTTCAATATGAGTTAGAAAGAAATGCTCGTAATCAAGGAGCTTTAGAATATGTGCCTGCTCCGTTAGTACCTAAGAAAAAACGTGAGGGTGGTTGGTTAGAACAGTATCAAGATAAAGGAGAATACAAGTGGGATCCTAGCACTATGAAGACAACACCTCAGGTTCCTCTTCCTACTGCAGGTACCCAGGGTACTACTGTAACTCCTCCACAAGAGTATGAAAGAGCAACTACACAGTATGAACTAGATCAAGAAGCAAAGCGTCTTAAGGAGATGCAAGATCAAGAAGCTATTGTAAGAAAACAAATTAAGCAAAACTACAATCCTGTTTATGGTAAGTATAAAAATTCATTATCTAGTAAACTGTATGATGAGGAAAATCTGGTAGGTGGAAGAATGGATGATATTGCTAAAAAAGAAAAGATAGATCAGCTTACTAAGCTTGGTGTATTAGGGACTGTAGGAGTAGCCGGAATGGTGGCTCTACCTGAATTTGCTCCTAATATTGCACAAGCTATTAATGCTGGATTTGTTCTCAATGGTTTACATTCATTACCAGAAACATACAGAACTCTTGCAAACCCTAACGCATCTACTTGGGATAAGTTTACTCAAACAAGTGGTAATGCATTAGATTTTCTTGGTGCGGGTGAAGCTGCTAAATGGGCTGCACCAGGTGTAAGAGCTGCTGGTAATTATGTAAAACCTGCAGTTAATGCAGCACGTAATTATGCTACAGATGAGGCTTATAAACTGGCTCAAAGAATGGAGCCTTATATTGTAAAAAGTGCTGTTCCTCCTAATATTAATACAGCAGGAGTTTCTATACCTCGTTCTTCTCCTCCTCCTTCTAGTAGACCTACATTAATAGGAAGATCTGGCGAAGCTGATATCACAAAACAAACTTATTTTGCATCAGAACTTGATCCAAAAATGCATTCATTGTTTGATAAGTTGAATAACCTTCATTATTATACTAATGATCTTAAAAGTTTAGCAGAAGAATTTAAAACAGATACTCCTAATTTTAATCGAATGAGAAAAATTTTGGAGTCTAATTTATCAGAAAGGTTTGTTAATAAAATAGCAAATCGAATAGATAGGTATGGGACACAAGGTGAATTACCTGGTACATACGAAGAAATTGTTGATAAGCTTCATAGATTAGGACAACGATCTCAACAAGAGATAGCTTCAGGAAACTATCCTAACATTTACAGTCTTAATGCCCCAGCTAACTATAAAAGGAATTTGGAAACTATTTCAAATTATTCTAAAGAGTTACCTCAGAGATTTAATAGAGATAATATTTTAAGTGATTCACAATTTGATGATCTATTAAGGGAAAATTTAGACAAATATCCTGAAAATTTAAACGCTGCATACTTACATCCTGAAGCAATGTTAGAAACCCAGGGTCGTCCTTATCAGTTGGCACGCAACTCATTTGGAACAACCGCGCAGGAGATGGGTAATTATCAAGGAAAACCTCTGTTGGAATATGTAAACGTAGATGATTCAGGACCGTCCAGATCAATAGCACATATAAAAGGTGGTATGGATAAGTTTAAAGGATACTGGAAACCTCTTGATGAATCTCATCCGATTCAAAAATATTTTGAAAAACCAGAAGGAATTCCTTCTAGATTTGTTGGATTAAATAGTGGAGATAAGGCTACCCCATCTACTAGTTTATCTACAAATTCACATCCAGTATCTACAAGTCTTATAACTAAACTTCATGATCAAGGTCTTGTTAGCGATGTAAACTATATGGGACATGCTCCTCTTAACAGTATGGGAGTTTTTGATAAGTATGGTATACCTAGAGAAGCACAATCTCTCTATATAAATAAAGCCATCAATCAATTGATATCACGATATCCTAAATTAAAGGGACTTAATGCATATCCTCAATTAGTAGATCGTTATGATACACAACCTCGTATAATGGCTCCTTATTTTGAAGCAGTAAGAAGAGAAGATGGTGGAGAAAATTGGTTAGAAACATATAATGATTAACTTTGCATAATATATACTCAAAATGAACAAACAAGAGATGCTATCCTGGGCAAAATGCTCCAACACTCCAGCCGGTCTAAAGAAATTCTACAGCATGTACAAAAGTCCAGAAGACTTTAATGCACATTACATGGCCTGTGGTGGACAACACATGCAAGACGGTGGAGATACCGGCTTACCAAATGTGTTCCCTCAGACACAAACAGCTAATGAGTTCTTCTCTCCTGGCTTCTATAATAGCACTGTTAAACAACCGGGTAGTTTTGAGTATGGTGGAGGATATCTACCACAGGCTCAACTTGGAAAAGTAATAAAAGGACTTAAGACATTAGATAATGAAGCTGAGCTATTGAAGCTAGCTAAAAAAGTAAAAGCTGGAAAAGCTTCTGCCCAAGAAGCTGCTACAGTAATGGCACATACTCTACAACCAAGAATACCTAAAATAAATAAAGCCGATGTTGCTGCTGAAGCCTATATTGCAAATAAGATAGATCCTATGAATAGGTATGTAAACATGCCTAATATGAAAGCTATTGGTATGGGTGCTGGTGCATTAGGTGTAGCTGGTGCTACTACTGGTGCTGCTTATAACATGATACCTCAGGGTATAGTACCGTATGCACCACCGGCATATACACCTCCAGTACAATATTCAGCTCCTACCCCAAGTCTTCTTCCTCCTGTATACAGTCAAGGGTTTTACCAAGATGGTGGAAATCCAGGAGAAGTATTCCATGCAGCTGCTCCTTTTCCTAAGAATGGTAGAGAAGCTTATGGTAGACCAACATACGGATCTAAGTGGATAGCAGAGGATGGTGGACAAGCTAGTGTTGCTCCTATGGATCAAGTTAATAAAGGTTCTAATGCAAATCCAAATGCTGTAAATAAATTCTTACAGAAACTGAGAAGTGGTGCAACAGCTGCAGTAGATGCTGAGATGATGGCAAATATGCAATCTCACACAATGTCTGATGGCTCTAGAATGGCCGGCCCTCCTATGGGAACTGCTGCATTCGGTGGTAATCCAACATTCAACCAGGAGTTTCCTGCTGATTCATGGAACATGCCTTATCAAGCTAAATCCGGTGGATGGATCAAAGGTGCTGTTAATCCAGCTCACAAAGGATACTGTACTCCTATGTCTAAAGCTACATGTACTCCTCGTAGAAAAGCTTTTGCTAGACGTGCTAAAGCACACTTTATGCAAAGCGGTGGTCAATCGTATGCTGGAATGTCAGCTGAAGATTGGAATGCTTATATCAGGGGTACTGAAGCCGGTCAAGCTGAACTTGCTGCTTCCGGATTAGATGTAGATAGCTTCTTAGATGCCTATCCTGATGGAAATACTTACGATCAAGAACTTGCAGCCGTTGCTCAGCACAAAGCTGAAGTATACGGTAACCAAGATGATGAAGTTCAAGCAGCTTCACCAGAAGAAGATGATGCTAACTATACTGCTTATGGTAGATATGGTTATCAGATGGGTGTTGGTGGATTCAGTGATGGTTTCTATGGCGGTGATGATCCTAATACTGATTATGCTGCTATGAATCCAGATGCTGCCAATAGAGTCAGTATGTATGGTGATGCTAAAAACAATATCCAGAATGATGTTATTGGTTCTGGTCAAAATATGTTTAGTGCATGGAGTGATTTAAACAAGACTGTAAAAAATGATAAAGCTCAGGCAGCTGCATTTGCTCATCAACAAGAACTAAATTCTAATATTCCTCTTGGACAACAATTAGTAGACGAAGGTAATACTACTGCTACTTGGGATAAGTTAATTGCTAACTCATCTAATCCTAACCAAGGGATGCGTAGAAATGGTGGAATATATGCTCAAGATGGTTTAAGTATGCCAGCTCCAGTTGCTACATATGCTTCTGCTACTCCTACTTATCAAGAACCTGTTGCACAAGGGGTAGATCCATCCTTATTTACCGGGGTACCTGCAATTAATCCTGGTATCACTGATACCGGAACTACATCAGATTCTGGACAAGGTTATAATTGGTCAGATAGTAATGCTGTAGCTAAGCCTTACATACCAGCAGTAATTAAGAAAAAGAAAGGTACACCAAGTACCGGCTATACTGGTTTCGATGAGCTTAGAGATAAGTTTAAAGAAAAACCTTCTGTAGCTACAGCGGTAGCATTACAGTCTGCTCTAGAAAAAGAGTTTCCTGAAGGATTCACCAATGTTCAAAAAAAGGACTGGGGATTGCGTGAATTGCACAGAGATGCTTCTGATTTTATAGATAACAAAAAAGGACAAGCTTTACAAGAAAACAAAGATAAGTATGTAGCTTATCTTAAGAGAATGGAAACTTTCCTTATAAAGAAAATGGATAATGTTAAATTCCCAAGTGAATTAAAAGCCATTCAGACTGCTGCTAATAAGGTTGCTACAGAAAGAGCTGCAATAAGCCTTGGAGAAAAAGAAGTTCCTAGTTCATACTTAGGTATGAAAGCACCTGCTCAAACACAAGCTCCGGCACCTTCTCCAGCATCTGGATCTGGACAAATTAAAGGTTATACTACTGGAGAGTTTGGTGAAGCTGTACCTGTATACGCTAGAGGTGGATCTTATCTTCCTAAAGCACAGTTTGGAAAACCTCCAGTTTATGCTACACAACAAGAACAGTTTGATGCTGCAAATGCTGGAGTTAACTTTAGTCCTTACAGAAACCCTAGTGTAGCAGTTAATAATCCACCTATGGTGATGCAAGCTGCTCCAGATCCTTCAGTACCTGCATCAATGAATAACAATGCGGGTAATTATTATGGTAACTGGCAAGAACCTATTCCAACTGGTGGTATTAATATGCCCAATATTCCTGTTCCTCCTTCATCAAAAGAAAGTTCTAACAAAATAAAGAAAGACGTAGAGGTAGCTCAGGCCAATGCAAAAGGTCAAGGAGCTAAGACTAGTGTAGTAACAGGCAATACTCCTGCTACTACCACTACACCTCCTGCTAATACATACGATCAAGCTAAGATTGATGCTATGCAAAAGCAGATAGATGATCTTACCAAATCCCAGTCTAGTACAAGTTCTACCACTACTACAAATACCGGATCTAACAATGGAACCGGTTATGGTTATGGTTACATGTATCCATATAAAGTGAAGAACAGAATTAAGTATGGTAAGAATAGTACTTTCAATTATAACGGTGTTCCTGGTACCTCACAAGGTCCGAATATGCCAGCTGCCGGAAGCAACATGTCTCAGTACGAAGCAATGAAAAAGTACTATGCTGATAATAACCTGGATTTTAAATATAAACAGAAGAATGGTCTTCTTGGTAGAGCTCTAGGCTTACCTCCTTCTAAGATCAAGTTTCACCTTAAGAGTATGAAGAATAATGGATCTAATAGTCCTAATTCTAATACTCCACCTACACCTTCTACATCTACAATACCACCAGGTCCAATAAACTACTATGGTAGAAATACTGGAAATCCTTCTGATGATGCTAATTATACAGAACACCAAAAAGCTGTAATGGCTAACAATGCTAAAGAATTAAAACCTAATTATGTTCCAGATGAATCTCTTTTTGGAAATGAGGCTATTGGTGTTAATACAGGAATGGCTCCTTATGCATATGGTGGTTATATGCAAGGTGGTGGTAACAATCCTTTTGGTACTGGTATGGATTACGGTATTCCTAGTGGACCTACTTTTCAAGAATCTGATATACCAAGTATTAACTGGAAACATAAAGAAAAGAGAATGGGTAATCCATATGCTAAGCAAATTGCTGCAGGTGTTATAGGTACTGAGAATTTTCTTACCAATTTAATGCCTAACCTTAATGGTGAAACCAAAGACGCTAATGATAAATTACGTGATAGCTTCATGGCAAGTAATATCTATAGTACTAACACTAATTCTTTAAAAGGAGCATGGTCTCCAGAAGGATACTTCCAAGCTAATAGACAAGATAACGGATGGATGGGTAACACCTTTCCTGGTAGAGCTCTTGGTGGTGATTATAATCCTAATGAGGAATATGATCTAACCCCAGAAGAGATAGTTGAAATTTATAGACGCGGTGGAACCGTTAAATTCTGTTAAACCATGGCAAAATCAAAATCTAAACTATACAATGGAGTACCTAACCAGGTAGCTCCCTCTTTTATAGGAAGTATGCAAGAACCTTCTATGAAGGTAACCCGGGCCCTTAAAAAGGTCCCTCGAGATGAAGCCAATATAGAAGCAGAAAAGGGAGAAACCGTATACTTCCCTAATAAGGGAGGATTACCGGCTCATTTCAATATTGATGGAAATCGCCATACTGGTGGAGGAACTCCTCTTAATGTACCTAAGGATAGCTTTGTATTCTCTGATACTAAGAAGATGAAGATTAAGGATCCTGAACTCCTTTTAGAGTTCGGTAAATCCAGCGGATCTTGGACTCCTGCAGATCTTGCTAAGAAGTATGATATCAACAAGTATCGTAAGCTTCTACAGGATCCTAACTCAGATGCTATAGAAGTTAGGACGGCTGAGAAGATGATCTCAAACTACAATCTTAAACTTGGTAAGTTAGCTCTTATACAAGAATCTAAGAAAGGATTCCCTCAAGGTATACCGGCAATTGCGATGCCATACTTTGCAACATACGCTATTGAACCAGACAGTGTATTACCACTTAAGCCTCAGGATGAACAAGAAGCACAAGAGGAAACTCAACCCGGTGCTGAAGAGAATGAATCACCCATGGCTCGTTATGGAATTCAACTTCCTAGAGCTCAATATGGTGGAGGACGTGGAACTAGAAGAGGGCGTGTGTTTAAGTCTCAAAACTATGGACCATTTGATGGATACAGTGAGTATACACAAGTTCCTTATCAGTTTGAATCTCCTATCAACCAAGCTCGTACTACTAATACATACAACACTACATCTAATGTTAAGAAGACTATTACTGTAACTACTCCTCCAAAAGGATCTGAGGTTATAGAATATGATCCTAGTAAGGAGACTTCTAGCCAGGTAATAGACAAGAACAAAGAAAGACTTAGAAAAGGTGATGTCATCTATTTAAAGCGTCCAGATGGTGTATATGAAAAGATTACTCCAAAACATGCATCTATTACTACAATAGATCAAGATTTTGAGAATAAAGACCGTGCTCAGCTTTATGAGTATTTAAAGCGCTCACTAAAGGATGATAAGAATAAGCCGGTTATTGAGAAGATGTACATGAAGTATCGTGAGAATATTGTTAATAGCAAACTTCCTGAAGATAGAAAAAAAGCATTGTTAGAACAAACACCTGAGCAAGTAAGAGATAACTTTTTGAAAGCTCAGAAACAGATCTATAGACTCACTGATCCTTCCGGAAAAGTAGGTCCTGCTAAACTAGCAGAGGATATAGGAGCCTGGAATACTACCAAAGGTGGTATAAATAAGAAGTATTCAGAGACTGCAAAAGCTTTGAATATGGAAGAATTAAAGCCTGATGAAATTGCAGGATTTCAAGCAGCATACCGTGGATTCTCTGATATTTCAGATGATCCGGATGCAGGCTTCCTTAAGGAGTATAATCTACACCCTGTAGGAGCAGCTCATGAGAAAGGCCCACACATGGTTAAAGGTAAACCTGTATCTACAGTGGATGACTTGTTTGGTGCAGCTACTGCCGGCCAAGCAATGACTCCTACAGGTGAATATGACGTATCCCCTTATTCAGGTACTGAAACAGTAGATGAGAAAGCAGCTACTGCCAAAGGTGATTATACTGATGGATATGAAAGAACTCCTTTCTTCTTACAGGATGTGATCAATACAGGCGCTGCCGCTGGTACTAGACTAGGTCTTAAGAAGTACTTACCATGGGCACCTATGGTGGCACCACGTACACCAGAAGCTTACTTTAAGGATCCTACTCGTGAGCTAGCAGCTAATGCTGAGCAAATGGATATAGGAACTAGAGGTGCTGCAGCATTCTCCGGACCTCAGGCATACAACGCGAGATACTCTCAGATTGCTGGTCAAGGTGCCAAGAATGCCGCTAATATCCTAGGTAGATACCATAACGATAACATTGATATTGCAAACAAGTTTTCTGCATTAAAGGCTGACATCTACAACAGAGCGGATCAAAGTAATGCTGCTATTGCTACAGATCTTTATAATAAGACCACCATAGCTAACCAACAGTTTGACAACTCTAAGCGTCAGGCTAACAATGAACTCAGAGAGTCCTTTGTTAATGCTATTACCAATAGAGCAAATGCTCAGACATTAAATATGATGTATCCTCACTTTAAAATTAACCCTATAACCGGTGGTAACATGGAGTTTTATCGTGGTGATGAAATAGAACCAGGATCCGACAATAGCCCAGAATCTAGACTAAGCCAGATGCAACATTGGAAAGGTACTTATCCAGGTTGGAATGATGATACCTATGCTGAGCTTGCAGGTTTATCCGGAAAGAAAAGGAGAACTACTCAATCCGATGATTATGCTGCAATCCAAGCAATGATGAACAACGTTGGTGGATAAATTAAAAATAGTTAAACTAAAAAAGTTTATTACACAAAAAATAGTTAGAATAAAATATTAGTATAAATTTGCACCCAAGATGGCAACCTATTTACCCGGAGTTACAGATTATATCCCAAATATTCAGCCATTTAAGCCTGATTTTAATTTTTATCAAAAAGCCTTAGAAAGTAAAGAAGCCGATTACAAAGCCGGCTATGATAAAATCAGTAATCTTTATGGAACTCTCCTCAATTCTGACATGCTCAGAGCTGATAACAATGAGACCCGGGATAAGTTTTTTACACAAGTTCAAAGTGATATCCAGAGGATGTCTACTGTTGATCTATCTCTTAAACAAAATGTAAGTACAGCATATCAAGCATTTCAACCTCTAATTGAGGATAAGAATGTTGCTAAGGATATGGTATTTACTAAGAAGTATAAAGGTCAAAAATCATATGCTCAGTATCTTAAGACCTGTTTTGAAAAAGACTGTAAGGATAAGTATTGGGACGATGGATTAAGAGCACTAGATTATCAAGCTCAAGACTTTATAGAAGCAGATAAAGAATCAGCATTACATGCTGCGGATCCAAGCTATACTCCTTATTCTAACGGCTATCAGAAAGCAATGACACTAGCTAAGGATATGGGAATAGAAATTCAAAACGTATCCCATGACGCTACAGGTAAATTTCTAGTTACTACTAAGAATGGAAGTAAGTTAACAGGACCTTTAGCTAATTATTTTGTTACTGCTATGAGCAATGATGCTGCTACAGTAGATGTGTATAAGACAAAAGCGTATGTAGCTAGAAAAGACTACATGACACAGTATGCATCTAAGTATGGTGGTGATAAAGATAAAGCTGAAAGAGCTTATCTTGCTGCTGCTCCTGCTACTATAATGAA
>Ga0315284_10007423_pt1 | contig 15668 bp, 16 predicted proteins | sample YL17G09_16_MG_FD_203696 | JGI IMG/M metagenome (GOLD analysis project Ga0315284, IMG submission 203696) | Sediment microbial communities from Yellowstone Lake, YNP, Wyoming, USA - YL17G09_16 | ecosystem: Environmental > Aquatic > Freshwater > Lake > Sediment | place: USA: Wyoming | collected... | reverse complement strand
TGTATAGTTGACAGACTGGGTAACCCGACTGGACCGGTCTGTGTGAGTTACACTTTGTACCACGTGGTTCATGGTTGCGCTCCGATCCAGGTAGGGGCCACGGGTCGTAAACCTGCTTCCTCTAGCCTTGGTTGCTATTATGTGACGGGCACGGCTGGCGAATGTGGGCAGCCTGGTTTGTGGATGATTCGCTGGAAGTACCAAAGATCTATTGGTGCCCCTGTTGTAGAGAAGGATTGCTACTTCACGGTCTTGGACTCTGTGCTAAGTCCGGTTCCTGGTGATACGCTACTCCGGAATTGCCAATACGGTTGGGATTGAACTATGCATAATCAAGGAATACGGTCATGAGTCGTTTAAGTGAGACTGAAGAGTATTTCTTGAAGGATCTCTTCGAGAGTTCCGTTCAGCAAGCTAGGAAAAATTTTCGTGGGCAAAAGCCTAGCGAAATGGATGGTGATGTTCAGCCCTCCACTCTTATGCTTGTTCGGAAAATTGGGGTCAGTCACATAGCCCTAGCTAGAAAGAGTCTCACGGATTTGTTGCGAGCTAATGAGCAAGCGATTGTAGAGATGGCACAGAAAAGTCTGGGGGGTGATCGAAACCAACCGTGGCTTTTTGATCAAGATACTCACGACTATTTCTTGAAGGACATCTTTGAGTCTACTGTGTCCGAACTGCGAAGAACCCCTGATGTAGACCCTACGGTAATTCGTAGAAGGGTTAGCGATGTTGCGAAGCGTCATATTGGGATTGCCCAAAGTTATTTAGGGACCTTATTGCGAGACCATGAGCAAGCGATTGTAGAGATGGTTTTGGAGCGCCTTGAGACTGGTAATCTCGTTCGGACTCGGTGGGCCTCTAGCGTGGAAGACGCCGCTCAAGCTTTTGAAGACGTGCTTATGCGCCAACGGGTAGCGGCTTTCCACACGGATGATGACACTGACGGCCTCAACTTAGCGATCCTCCCAAGGCTTCGATCTGAGCTGGAACGCATCATTCGTGGCGCTGGTCAGATCGTGGATCTCGTGGCCTACGCTCAAGCGAAGGGCGGTGGTTGGACGGCGGTGCTTGACACCGAGTACGCGGCTCTCAAGCTTTATTACGTGTACCGTAGGAGTGACACGCATTTGACTAAAAAAGGCACCACCTGGGTTGTCTCAGTTAAGTGATTTCACGTGAGGAATGAGGAAGTGATGCGAACCCCAGTACAAGCTTTTGAACACGCCATGTTGGTGAACCGCGTGGCGATCCGGTTTGCCACAGAGTTCCCCACGGATGCGGCCTTGATGGAGTCTGGGGTTCCGCGTACATAACGCCTACTATGGGCACCACCTACTACAGAGGGCAGCAGCTCGGCCGCAATGACCTGAACATCTTTCTGGTCAATGCAGCCAACACGCCAGTTATGGCGGCTGAGATCACGTATGCCCTGTACGACTTCACCACGGGCCAAGAGGTGCTGCTGGGGGTGCCCTTGAGAACGCCTGCGAACCCGTCGGTGGGTGAGTATTTTGCCTCAATCATTATTCCCCTAGACGCCAACATGGGCGACTACCGGGTCAGGTGGACGTTCCGTGAGATAGTAGGTGGGCAGATCCAGCAGGTAGTGCAAGAATTCTCGGTCATCGATAAGGCTGGGTTGTCGAGTGCTAGCGCCTCAATGATCACGGGTGGAGCGAACAATGCGACTACTATTGAATACGATTTGATGGCTAGATTACGGATACTTTTAAGAGATCAGAATCCTGACAGAAACTACCATTTCAGACCGCCCTCCCACGAAGAAACGGTTCAGCAGTTCTCTAGAGTGTTCGGCTACATTTGGGAAGACGTGGAGCTGCAAGAGTACATCCTGCGATCCCTCGATATGATCTCAGCGTCTCCGCCCCGCACGCCTTTTCAGACCGTGGACCAGATGGTTCAGTTCCGGCCTGAGTGGCGGACCATGCTACTCACTGGGGCAATGATGCACGCCTTAATGGCGTTACGTTTGAACTGGATCGCTGACGAATTTAATTATTCGATCGGCGGTGTCTCCCTCGATCTAGAGAAGTCGAGTAAGTACGAGGGAGCTTACCAGGGAGCTTCCGATCAATTCGATAAGCAACTTGAGAAAGCGAAGCTCACGGTCAATATCGTGAGAGGCTTACAGCAACCCCGCTTCGGGATGGGCATCAGGTCGGCCTTTGGGCCGTTTGTAGGGAGAGGTGTGTTGAGTCCTCGCCGCTTCATGTGAAATCACGCGACTTGAACCCTATCAAGAGGACGACCTATGACCTATACGTACAATCGAACTGCTAGGTTTTCATAGGCTGTGAACGGATGAACCACTTGGTAGGCTCTGTTATCAAAAAACCCAGGTTGGACTGATGGCAACACCTATGTTGGGTCGTCGCAGATGCTTCCCACGGTTTGGAAAGAGATCAGGGTGGTAGATATACCAGGAGGCTCCTTCCTTGTTCGGAAGCACAGCAATGTTGGGGTTCCGGTCGTAACCAAGGTTTCTGACAAGCACCCGTTTGAGAAAAGCTACGGTGGTCGTCCCTTGTTCTCAAGTCTTTGGCCGATGAACTTCATGGAGGAAGTCCCGTACCCTGACTCTGTACGCTATGAGGTACGGAATAAAAAGGTAGAACTCCCGCCTGGCGCGAAAAGGCACGAACGTAACATCGATTATATTGTTTGAACTGTAACTGTGGTCTACGCCCATGCCCCTGCGTGATGTAGGGAATCAGCCGTTGCTATCTGATTGGTTCCGGAGCACAATCTCGTGCGAGTTGGTGTAACTACCCCCTATGGCTGCTGATGAACCAAGAAAACTTACTGCTATTGACCCCGTTGACCCGGAGACTTTGGCTACTTTCAACAAGCTTGAAGAGGTCAAGCACGACATTGCTATCAAACTGCTGGAACTAGAGCAGGATAAGGTTCGGTTGTTGGCAACTGCTCATCGGGTGGATGAGCAAGTGCAGCGAACTTTTGAGCGGGTTCTGGTGGACCGTGGGTTGCCACCGAGCACTCAGGTCGATATCGATTCCAAGTCTGGGCAACTAACCGTCCGGAAAGCTCCGGTGGCGGAAGACAAAGCTGAAAGCTAGGGGTTTAGCTTTTCCTTTGTAGAAGTGCTTGGGTGTGTCTTACGCTACCAATCGCGATTGGTCCACCACTGAGCTAGAGTACACGAAAACACCGTGGCCTCTCCCTCCGCTCAATGTGTTTCTTACGAGTGGGTACACGCCCGGGGTTTTCAATCTGACCTGGGATGACCCTTCGATCTTGGCTCTGAACAGTCGGTACAAGATCCTGGGTGTCAATATCTACCGCTCATTCGATTCGGAGTATGGGCCGTATGAGCGAATCTCTGAGCTTCTTGTCTGTTCCACTTTTTGGCGGGATCAGACCAACAATGAACTCATTGTAGAAGAGGACGTTTCAAACCAATTCATTCTCCGGGAGGAATGCTCCGCGTCCGGCTCAGATGCCCCACGTTGGGTGTTCAAGACCCTCTACAGCCCTATCGTCAAAGAGGCAAGTCAAGCGGTCGTGGCCGATGTGGCGGATGACATTCAGGTGTTCATTGATGGGGTTAGGGTTCGGCCCTTGGCGGTTCGTGGTTTTTCCGGAGAGATCGAGATAAATCCGTTCATTTATGCGGATGTGGCGCGTCAGAAGCTGGATCCGTCGCTTGTGCCTGGTCCCAATAGTCGGGTCACATGCACGTATCGCCGGAATCGGGTCTTGCTCAAGACGGATCTTGCTCAGCGGGTCTTTTATCGTTTCACCACGGTTGGGGTTCCGCTTAACTGCAATATGGCGTTGGTGCAGTGTGAGCAACTTGTAGAGACCCCGCTTGCTCAAGCCACCGCAACAAACTCAATGGAGATTGAGAAGCTTGATTGGATATGGCGTGAGGGTGTTCGTAGAAATCGTTTCATTCTTGAGCAGGGTGGGGAGCGTGTTAAGATTTTTCTACGAAAGAACGTAGGCATCCCATGTACTTGCATTCAAGATGAGTTTCACCAGCAACCGATTAATGACTGTTTAAAATGCTTCGGCACGGGAATCCTAGATGGGTATGAGGGTCCTTACGATGCTCTGATTGCTCCGGATGACGCTGAGCGTAGGATTTTGCAAAAGGATTCGGGGCGTACGGTTGAGCACACATATGAAGTGTGGACGGGACCGGCACCGATTTTGTGTCAGCGGGACTTTCTCGTGAAGATCAATGGGGAACGGTATTCCGTTGGGCCCGTGCGATTCCCTAGTAATCGCGGCATGGTTCTGCAACAACACTTCAATATAGGCGTGTTGGACGAGAAGGACATTCGATATCGAGTTCCGGTAGGGAATCCGATCCGGTATGCTGCCATTCAGTTTGCCCCTAGTGGTCCTGAGCTTGAGGCCGATGCTTCCATCACTAGCAAGCCCGGCATCCCAGATGAACGGGAGCTAAAGGGCCGTTCAAAAGCGTGGGAAAACGTGACTTACGGTATTCTTCTATTGCTTGTTCCTATACGTGAGTTACTCCACTCCGTTCTTGGGGGCCTGTGAAGCTTGTGGGCAACTCTTCACCACCTATCGTAGTTTTGGTGGTATCGGGCGGAATTGCTCAAAAGACGTTTTGGTGGCACTTGTGCTCTTGAGGCCAGGCTGTCCGAGAGACTAAAAGAGGATAATCTGATATTTGAGTTGAATGTGTGGCAATCGATTCCTATCAACGGAAAAAAGGTGCCACGTGAAGCTGACATCAAAGTAGATTTGGGGCTGGGCGTAAGCTAGTAATTTTGTGTGATGGTGAGGCATTTCACGGACCTCGAACTATATATGGGGATCCAAAAGACAGGATCAATGATGATGTAATGACGGCCAAGGCTTATTTCTCTTTGGGTTATTCAGTTATTCGGTATTCAGAGACAGAAATCAACTCTGGATGGGCCATGCAACATTTACGAAGCGTCTTGCCTCAGTTAAAAACTCAAAACATGTTGAGGATCTGGTTCCCGTACTAATGCTTGATTACCTCCCTAGGATCTTTATGAACCTCTACCGTTATGATCGTCGGACCCGTGTGGCGTCGAGTGCTGCACAGATCTTGCAGCTTATCGTTCAGAAGGCGTTGGACGATCGAAACACAGAAGCGCTCGTGGAAGCGTACTTCGATGAATTGCGTGAAGATTGGGGAGATGAGAACGAAGGCGAGGATCCGGAACCGGGTGGTACATCGAGTGATCACAACCAATGGTTAACTCGCGTTTTCGGTATCTTGCACAGCGAGCCCGACGTGTTTAGGGTGATGTCCGATACGTACGCCGCAATATACCGTCGATTAGTCAAGCACACCGTTTCGCATGGAGCAGCGGTTGAGGCTTTCATGTTCCCACTGGGGTTCCCGACCCGTTGGGTTCCTAAGGTTGTCGCGGTAGCGGTCGCAGAGGCTATGGCCCGTCGGGATGCCGCTGAAGCTAATCAGATGCGCGTCTGGGTCGAGGAAGCGGGATGGAAGCGGGATGGGATCGGTGAATGAATGTCTGGACCTTTTACCTCCCGTGTGTATCTGAAACCCCTACTCCCTTCTGAGGGGTTTCAAGGGGATACCGAGACAATTCTGAAGCACGCCAAAAAGGATTTGCTCAAGCGGATCCGGGCCAAGCTTACTCAAACTACGTTTTCAAAGCGGGCCAAGCTAGCTTTATCCAAAGCATTGAAGATAGAGATCAAGCCCTCTAGCTTGATCGTGACGGCCAAGCATCCGGCGTTCGCACCCTTGGTAATGGGGCAGCGTAAACAACAGATGAAGTGGCTTACTAAAGCTACTCGACCTATCCCTATCATTACGGAAGATGGCAAGCTAATTTTCCGTAACGCTACGGCAAAGTCGATGAAAAATGGCAGCTGGCACCATCCGGGTAGGGCCCCATCTGACTTTGTTGAACGTGCCAAAAAAGAATCCCGAACCTTCCTCAAAGCCAAACTTGATAAAGAGCTGAAGAAGCAAATACGGGCTGCGTGGACGAGGTGATACAGTGGTTCATAAGGTTCTTGAGGAAGATTGGGTTCATGAACAAAGCTAGAGTGGGGGATATTCGTGTCATAGGTTTAGTGGCTGGGACTCAGATTATCGAAGATATCGGTATGGATGTTCCGCATGGGGTCACGGTCATAATCCCTGGGGATTTGGCCATTCGGTCTAAGGACCTGTGGAGGGCGCTCAGTCAGAAGTGCTTGTTTCAACTTCCGTCAGCGGGGCCTCCGTTACCGCAGCCCACTCCGGTGGTGGTGAACTTTGATAGTCTTCGTGCCGAAGCTAGAATTTTGGATCTAGAGAAGCAAGTGCATCAGTTGGAGGGTGACAAGCGGGTTTTACGCGAGTTGCTCAATGATGTTCAGGCCAGAGAGAGTCAGAAGCTTGATTCAATTTTGAGTGCTCTCCAGGGTGGTTTTCAGGGGGGCGGGATCAGCCAAATTCCCGTGAATTTCCCGCAACCACGCATCAAAGAAGAGGTTGCGGACGGTTCGGCCCCGACATTCATCCCATCCTCTATACGGTCTAAAGACATGGACGCTAGAATTGATGTCCCAACCGATTCCCAGACATCGGATATCTCCGACACCTTGGAGAAGCTTCGTAGGGCCAGACAGGGGGGTTCGTGAAGTTCGGGTGCCGATCGATAATGCTTTATGCTTTTCCTCTTAGGTGACCCACATCAAGGGAAGCTCACCCCCATATAGAGTGAGATAAAAGGACTCGTCATGCACCCACGTCAAGCTAACATTGTTCAACACGCTTCTGCACTGGCTATGCGAATTGCGGCCAAGAGGAAGCAGTCCGAGAAAAAGCAAGCCGTTGGCGTAGGCGGCCAAGCTATTCTGTGGCAGTACGAGGATCCTGAAGGTAACACGTTTTACCTTGAAGAGAAGAAAATGACGGTCAAGTCGCCATTCACTGGTAAGGCTTTCACGTCGCGCCCGACTCGTCATACGCCCGCCCAAGTTGGCAAGGACATGAAAGACGAAGCCAAGGCGGAAAAAGAAACCGCCAAGGTCGCCGCGATGATTTTTTGGGAGTACACCGATCCGGAAGGCAATCTTTTCCTTCTTCCGGAGAAGAGAATGACGGTCAAGTCGCCGTACAGCGGCAAGACCTTCACAACCCGACCGATTCGGCACTTGGGCCAGATGCGTGACCTGGATGCTTGGGGCGTACCGGGCCAGGAAGACGTGCTGGATGAAGAGCTTTGGGCTCCAATCTGACGGCGATGTCCGATTCGAAGCACGCGATATGGGTGGACCCATTGACCTACGACCTCAGTAGCAATGGTCCACCCTATCTACCTGAAGTGGGTTTACGTACTGCAAGTGCGGGTGACCTCAGCATTTTGGGTGGTTTGGTAGCGGCGTTCGATGAGCCCATGGCTGAGTTGGGGGCCGTGGTTTCATTGTTGCGTGCGGCTAGTATCGTTCACCAAAGCCATCATTGGCAGACTCGTGGGGGAAACTTCTACGGGGACCATTTGTTGTTCGACCGCTTGTACACTGATTCTCTGGGTTTCATCGATCAGGTAGCCGAGCGGGCTGTGGGTTCCGGGAGTCGGAATCTTGTGTGCCCAAAGACACAACTTCGTTTGGCCTCCGGACTTGTTCAACTGTGGTGTAGTCATTCTGAGGAGCCAACCTCATTTGATATGGTTACGGTCAGTTTGGCAGTTGAGCAATGTGTTGTGGCTTGTTTGAAGGATGCCAGGGGAAGTCTTGAGTCCAAAGGGCAGCTCACGGACGGCACCGACAACCTGCTTCAAGGGGTTTCTGACAAGCATGAGGAGTTCCTCTACTTGCTGCAACAACGTCAGGGTGGTCGTACCGCTTCGTACTCATACCGGAGAACCCCATGAGTAACCCTGTCAAAGCTTTTGAAGACGCCCTGCGAAAGGCTTCGGGGAATAGCTACGCTGATTTCCAACGGAAAGGCGACTTGGCGTTCTGGGGTGAGGTCGCACAGAAGATCAATTCCAAGCAGCGCTACAACAAAGCCCGCGTGAAGGATGGGGTTGGCGTAGCGTTTCTCATCTTCGAGGGTACGGATTCTAGCGACATAACCTTGGAGGGCCATGCTGGGTTGGTCTTGTTAGACTCGAACACGATCAAGGTGTTCGTTTCATCGGATAGTGTCTATCGAGGTCGTGGGGAGAACGAACAGACGTTCAAGTCCGGCGTGCTCACTACCGAGCTAGTGGCGGATATGGTGCTTGAGTTCATTGTTAGGCGCTGAAAACAAACCCCTCGTGGCGCAAGAGGGTAAATCAAATTGGAAAAAATCAAATGGGCAAAAAATCAGATTACAATCCAGGGTGTGGTCTTGATCTAGGAACTATGAACGTTGTTTCCGCTCGTCAAACCGGAGACGGTAAGAGCGTCGAGACAAAGCGGATTCGTGATGCTTTCCTAGACCTGGACATTGAGGCCAAGAAGACGCTTCGCTTGTCCAAAGTTGACTACGTTGAAAAAGACGGGCAACTCATTGTGCTTGGGGACGCAGCTTTGAGCATGGCGAACCTGTTCAAGCAAGAGGTCCGTCGCCCTTTGAGTCGTGGTGTGATCTCGGCTGGGGAACTGGATGCTCAGCAAATCCTGAGCTTGCTTATCTCGAATGTCGTGGGTGAGCCAGTGGTGCCTAAAGAGCACTGCTTCTACAGCGTTCCAGCGGTTCCAGTGGACAATGAAAACCAGGACATCCTTTACCACCAAGAGGTGTTCCGTAAGATCCTCGCGGAGCTGGGATACACTCCGCACCCCATGAATGAAGCGATGGCAATCATTTACAGCCAATGCTCCGCTGAGAACTTTTCTGGCTTGGCCGTGAGTTTTGGGTCGGGGATGGGGAATATCGCTCTGGCTTACCAGACGGTCAAAGGGATGGACTTTTCGGTAGCCAGAGGAGGCGACTGGGTCGATACTCATGCCGCTAAGGCCACGGGTTCCACCGCTTCTCGCATGTGTGCCATCAAGGAAAAGGGTGTGGACTTGGCTAATCCCAAGAATCGTGATGAAGAGGCACTAGCACTCTACATCCGAGCACTCATCAAGTATGTGCTGGAGAACATCGCGATTCAGTTTCGGAAGGTTCAGGCCACGTTGGATCTTCCGGAGCCCATTCCGTTCATTGTATCGGGAGGGACCAGTTTGGCGGGTGGCTTTATGAAAGTCTTTACCGATGAGTTCGATGCAGTGAAGAAGCGTGGTTTTCCCATTCAAATCAGCGAAATCCGATCCGCTAAAGACCCTATGACCTCCGTCGCAGAAGGCCTTCTCGTTCTCGCGATGGAAGAGCACGCGGGGTGATGTCATCTATTACTATCTCGTTCAAGCTCTCAAGCGCCGCCTTGTCCTAGAGTTGAAGGATAGCTTCTCGAATCATCCAATTTACGAGAAGATAGTACCCTTCATTCAGAATAAGTACGCCTTCTCGGAGCGGCCCCAGTTCGGGATCGTTGTGAAGGGGGCGAGTGCCAATAAGGTTCAGCTTTCTGCCGACAACTTCGTAGGCTCTATCATGAGCCACGTGATGTTGGCTAATGTCGGGGCACCCGTGTACCCAATCGAATGGGTACGTGAGGACCTGGCGTGTCTCAGGGCTAACAACGACGTTATGCCAACTCCTCCCGGGGTCTACTACATTGAAGTTTTGTCTGTGCCCGAGGATTCGCAGACCTCCGGGTCCTTTATTATTGATCCGCTCCTCACCGTAAACGATGAAGCGGTATTGAGATTTGAATCAGGGATAGAGACGGAAGCCCAGCTTCAACGGGTTCCGATTCAAGGCACACTAAGGATCTGGGAAAACCGTCACTTCATGATGGTTGAGGGTACTCATTATCGTGTGAATTACGAGAATGGGGCTATAGAGCTTTTGGGTCGTTCCACGGCTGGGTCAATCTTGACAGCCGATTACCGGTATGCCGTTCCCTCCGTAGGCCCAATTTCATTTCAATGGAATAAGGCGGACTTCTCGACTCTTCCAGGGGTGGTGCTGGCCTTTGGTAAACGGTCACGGGTCGGGGACAAGGTAGCGATCGTAGTTTATCAGGATCGTGTTGAAACGGCCCAAGCTTATGGTGGTCGGTTTGACACGACCTTTGATTTGGATGTTATCGCTAGAGATCCAAATCAGATGGAGGAGATCGCTGATTTGGGGCTCATGTACTTGTGGGCCCATAAACGTGCGGTTCTCTCAACTGAGGGTATCGAAATCACGGACATTTCGATGGGTGGCGAGGCTGAGGAAGTTTACGATGAGACGGGGGACGACTACTTCTATACTGCGTCCCTTTCCATTTCGATTCAGGCAGATTGGGAAATCCATATGCCTCTGCCGTTGACGATCAGTCGTGTCACCGCCACAACCGCTATGGGCGATAAAGAATCGTCGCCTCAGGATCGGTTTGGTGCCTCAACCATTATTGGGGACGTGAAGAGCAAGCTATTTTTCGCGACGATGCCCGTGATTGTTGGGCGTAACAACAACTACGAGAGGATCCTGTGATCCTTATAATTAAGATTGGATCAGATCATGCCGAAATACTCTTTCGAGTGCCCAAATTGTACCGTTAGGTTCGAGAGGAACCTTCGGGTTGGCATCCACACCATGCATGATTGCCCCTCCTGCCATGAACCGGCTCCGTTGATTATGGAGGGGTTTGGCTTCGCTTTTGCGGAAGGAAAGCCAACCAACTCCGGGGTTCATGGTCAGGACTACCCTACGGCTGATCAGGCGGTGGGGCGTAGTGCAACCAGCCGGTGGGGTGAGTTGAAAGAGCGTGATCTCGTTAAAAAGGCCGCTCGTGAACATTCCGGCACGCAAGCTCTTATACGACACACAGGTAAGGACTACATCGATTATGAACCCATGAGCGATGTGGGGCGTGTGGCCAGGCGGAAACTGACACGGCATGCTTTCAAAGTCACAAAAGAGGCAAAAAGCTGAGCATCCCTCCTTTTGGCCGTTACTTCTTTTATCAGTTTGTAAGGGTAGATGAAGATCCAAATGTGTATCTGAATCGGAGTCTCCCCAAACCCAGATCAAATGTGAAGTTCTAAAGGCTCGTTGAGCCTTCGTCATCAGGAGATACACACCATGAGCTTGGGTCCATTCCTATCCTATGCACCGCCCGGCGTGTACACACGCACGTTGACGGAAACCAATGCTTCAAATCTGGTTGCTGGTCTTCGTATCCCAGCCCTGTTGGGTGTTGGGCAAGAGGAACTGGAGCAGAACGATTTTGAAATTGTTCGAGGGTCTTCGGCTACGATTGACCAACAAATTGTCAACGAGGACATTAGCCACAACTGGGTCGTGGATGCCACGAACCCAAATAACTTGCTCTTGGGTGAACAAGACGGCACGCTGACTACGTTTCGGGTTCACAACTTCCCGATCGTGGACGGCCAGGGGTTCGGTCGGGTTACCAACGACACCAGGACGCTCTCCGTTACAGTGAACGGGTTGCCGGTGGCTCTTGGGTCCGTGCAAGGTCAAAAGGGTCTTGTGACCTTGCAGATTCCTTCGCAGCCCACGGATGCCGTGCGGGTCACGTACTTTTTCCACCGTGGCGACACGGCCTTTACGGATGACGTGTCGCAGCAGGTCACGGTAGCAAATGCTTCGTTGATCTCCCCCGGTTATGCGGATCCTGTGGCTCCCACTTTCTTCGAGATCACAACGGGTGTCAACGATCAGTTCATCATCAACGTGAACGGAATTGTAGCCACAATCACGTTGCCACAAGGTTCTTTGACGGCGTTGGCGGTGACTGCGGTTATCAATGCTGCATTGGTTCCGAATCTCTCTACCTCCGTCTTTACGGACAATCAGGGTTTTGATCACGTCCAGTTCACGACGCCGGTCGGAATGACGATTGGGACGGGTACCGCGAACGGTCCATTGGGATTCACGGCCGGTACAGCCACGACTCGTAATCGGGCCTTTCGTGTGTTTCAGCGTCCGGTGGTGGATGGCACTGGTGGTGGCATCACGACTACGGATCCAACCAAGGTTGTGGTCAAGGTTGGCACCACGCAAGTTGTTGCAGAATCGGTAGATGGTACGAACGGTATCGTGACGTTGCCATTCGCTCCGGCTCCCGGTTCAACGGTCACCATCAACTACTGGGCAAATACGTGGCAGGACACGTTCGACTACCTGCCCAACAGCCTGGTGACTACCGTAGCACGTTGCGGTATCTCACCCGGTCGTAACGATTTCATCCAAGGTCCGGATTTCGTTGTCTCCAATCCGAGCGCAGATGTCTCGGTCATCAACTGGGGCTCTAGCTTCCAAGTGGTGGCCGCATCCACTTCGCCCGGAGCTACTCCTTTTGATGGTTCATCGGGCTCTGGTGGTCAAATCACTGGGACGTTGATCGATGACCAGATGTTCTTGGGTGCTTGTACCCGCGTTACGGACACCTCCACCATCCCGGCTACACTTTCCGGTACGGATTTCTTGCTCCCAGAGATCCCGACCACGGGTAATGGTCGGAATACCCCTCTGGGTCTCTCCCTGTACAACTCGGTTGCCAACAGTCGGCAAGATTTGACGACCAACCGTCCTGACCTTGTGAAGGTCTACACGGGTCGCACGTTGCGGGACGCACTTAATCGTGCGGCCCAACCGGTTTCTTCGATCGATGGCGTCAATCGTCGTCTTACATTGAAGAACCAGCAGCCCCCGGATTACAACGCCTACGCGACGTTCTACTACAGCCGTCTTTCGGACGACACCTACATCCTGACCAATTTGGTGCCCGGTCCGGTTGGTGCAGGTCAGTACACGGTCTTCTCGTCGGTTCGTGACGCCAATCTGTTTGAGACACGATTTGGAACCAAGACGGCTTTGAGCCAGATTGTTCAATGGCCTCGTGGTGCTGAGCAGATCCCGGATGCCTTTCACACGGGTTCCGGTACACCAAGTTCCGAAATTGTAACCGTTACCTTCGGGAGTACCGTTGCATCGAATGCATCGTTCACGAATAAGGGTGCAAGCCCCTATTCGTTCTACGCTCCGTTCTCGGCCACCTGGACCACTCAGGTCAACGGCGGCAACGTAACATCGACTTTATCGTCAGCTGCCGCCGCTTACTTGGTGAGCGGGCATGTGACGCCAATCCAAACGGGTATCGATACGGGTAAGGTGACGATTATAGCGTCACCCAGTAACGTGTTGAACATCACGATTGATGGTTTCACGATCGCTCCGATCAGCATCACCAGCGGTAACCGTACACCTACGCAAATCGTGGCGGACATCAACGCTGCCATCGATGCGAACGCCAACTTCATCGGTACCGCACCTAACAATCTGGCAAGCTTCAAGCAGATTGGCCCAATCACTGGCGACATCTTCTTCATCGTCAAGGGTCTTGAGGTTCCTGGGGCTCTCCCCGGCGGCTTTGATGACAACGCCAGTGTTGTGGTGAATCAAGGTACCGTGGAAGCCACGCTTGGTTGGAGCACTTTCCAAACGGCTCTTGGTACTACGGGCGCGATTAACAAACCGGCAACGATGTTGGGTTCCCTCGTAGGGCCTTTCAATATCACGGCGGGCTTGAATGATGCTTTCAGTGTCCGGGTCAATGGGGTAGATTATTCTATCACGCTGACCAGCGGTGGTGCCGTTACAGCGGCAACGGTGGTGGCGGACATCAACGCGGTGGTTGCCACTGTGGCTAGTGTGGGTACGGGGGCGAACCTGGACAAGGTTCGCTTGACCTCAACCACGAATGACGCTGGTTCGTCCCTCCTGATTAACATCGGGTCCGCTAACGCGGTTCTTGGGTTCACCCAGAACCAGTTTGCTAGTCAAACGTTGGTAGACGTTCAGGAAGTTGCTGACGTGCTCATGGCGACGGCCGGGTTTGCAGCCGGTGCCGTGGCCTATGTGTCAGCAATCAGCGGTAAGAACTACCTCAAGATTGAATCTCTGACCGTGGGTGCCGCCACGTCCAGCATCGGGTTTGTCAACGCGACCAACTCTGCTTTCAATCTGACCACGGGTACCAACATTACGCCTGGTACAGATGGCGATGTTGGTGAAGACGCGACAAACAACTACGTGGTGACATCGACCTCCCCAGTCGGGTCGTCCGGTACTGGTCTTCCGGGCCAGACGTACACGGATGCTCGTACAGGGCTTCGGTTCTCGATCTTGCCCGCATCCACGGGTAGTTATGATCTCGCGGGTTCTTTCACCCTGGAAGTGTCTCCGACTTTCCATGTGAGTCCCTCGGTTCCTAGGTATTCCGTGGGTGGTATGGAGCTTCTGGTATCCAACACGGTTGGTGTTGGGGTCAATGACACAGCCACGGTCACGACCTATAACCCAAGCGGTGTGGAGCCGACGGTTGGGGACTTCTACTTCATCAGCTACCGCTACTTGAAGCAGGATTTCTCGCCCAAGATTTTCCAGCAGCTCAAGACTATCGAAGCGAACTTCGGAACGACCTCTGCTGAGAATCGTGTCACATTGGCGGCCTATTTGGCCATCCTGAATGGCGCGGTGCTCATCATCATCAAGCAAGTCTTGAAGGTGCCGAACACGAACCAAGCTTCTGACCAGTCTTTCAACTCGGCTATTGACGAGTTGGCTATCCCGCTACCGGGTGGCATCAAGCCAGATATTCTGGTACCGCTTGCAACCAGTACAGCGGTATACACACACCTTACGGCGCACTGCGAAATCCAGAGCAACATCCGTAACCAATCCGAACGCACTGGCATGATCGGATTTGCTTCGGGTACGAGTCCGATTTCGGCTCAGACGATTGCCAAGGGGTTGAACTCCAGCCGCATCGTGGCGTTGTACCCGGATTCGATGGTCATCACGTTGACCGATGAGGTTGGGCAAACATTCGAGAGCCTGGTAGATGGTAGCTTCTTCGGAGCAGCCGTAGCGGGTGCCGTGGTATCCCCCGCCGTGGATGTGGCAACACCATACACCCGTCGTAGGATCCAGGGTATTACTCGGATCCCCCGCATTTTGGATCCGGTGACCGCCAACCAGACAGCGGTGGCAGGTATCACTCTCCTTGATGATTTGGACCCGGTTGTCCGGATCCGTCAAGGGTTGACAACCAACATGGCGTCGGTGTTGACGCGCCTTCCAACGGTCATTCAGATTGCGGACTTCGTACAACAGCAATCCAGGGCCATCTTGGATTCGTTTATCGGAACCAAGTTCCTGTCTCGTCGTACCAACGAAGTTGTGGTGTCGATGACCGGGTTGTTCCGCTCGCTCATCCAGGCGGAAATCGTGGGAGCCTTTACCGGGATGGTAGCGGTAATCGATCCAGACGACCCGACAGTGCTAAGATTCGAGATGTACTACGCGCCAATTTTTCCTCTTTTATACATTCTCATGACTTTCAACCTCAGAGCGAGGGTGTAGGGGCCACCATTATGCACAGAACGGGGAAGATTCTCCGTGTAGTAGGCGCACTAAAACCCGCAAAAGGTTCATTAGTTTCAAGCGTGGATGCTCCCGCCTCTATGTGGCGCGGAGATGGTTGCGCGAGATGGAGAGAAAATGAGTGATCCAGTCAAAGCTTTTGAACAAGCTCTTTTGGCTAATCGGCGTAAGCAGGCGGCTTCTTTACAGTCATTGGAGTCTGAGCTTA
>Ga0315284_10007422_pt1 | contig 15669 bp, 10 predicted proteins | sample YL17G09_16_MG_FD_203696 | JGI IMG/M metagenome (GOLD analysis project Ga0315284, IMG submission 203696) | Sediment microbial communities from Yellowstone Lake, YNP, Wyoming, USA - YL17G09_16 | ecosystem: Environmental > Aquatic > Freshwater > Lake > Sediment | place: USA: Wyoming | collected... | reverse complement strand
TGGTTCTAAACGGGGTCGAAATTGCGTCTGGCGGAATCCGCATACACAACAGGGAAATGCAGGAAAAAGTGTTGGCGGTCCTTGGAATTGATTCCGAAAGGGCCGAGAAGATGTTCGGGTTCCTGCTTCGAGCGCTTGAATATGGAGCACCGCCGCATGGCGGGATCGCCCCGGGATTCGATCGAATCGTAGCATTGATGACAGGGTCGGATTCCATACGCGATGTCATAGCCTTTCCGAAAACCACGGCCGCGCAATCGCTTATGGACGGCTCGCCGGCAGAGGTCGATCAAGCTCAGTTAGAGGAACTTGGGATCGAGCTAAAATCGTTCGATAAAAGAAGCAGATGACAAATAATATTCAAAAAACAATAAATCTCGATGATATCGATCCGCGTCTGCTTTTAGGTGTGGACAATTCCCATTCTGACCTGATCGAGAAAGAGCTGGATGTCGAAATCGTTTCCAGGGGCGAATGGGTCAATATCAAGGGTGATACCGAGAATGTCCTGCAGGCGGAAAAGGTCATCAGGGATATCATCGATCATATCAAGGCCACCGGGGAGCTTAATGACCGCTACATCCTCTATTCCATTGCCATTGTCAAGGAAAACGGAATGCCGCCATCGAGGGAGATCGATATAGAATCCGGGCTCATCATCTCGGCGGTCACGCAAAAGCTCATTAAGCCCAAGACGGTGGGCCAGAAAAATTACATAGATCTTATCGAGAAAAAGGACATTGTGTTTTCCATCGGGCCGGCGGGCACTGGAAAGACATATCTTGCGGTGGCGACGGCCGTCCGCGCCTTCAAGACTAAACAGGTTGCCAGGATCGTTCTGACCCGGCCAGCGGTAGAAGCCGGCGAGAACCTGGGCTTTCTTCCGGGTGACATCCGGGCCAAGGTGGATCCATATTTAAGGCCGCTTTATGACGCGCTGGCCGACATGATGGCCTTCGACAAGGTTAAGAAACTCATGGAACTGGGAGTGATCGAAATTGCCCCGCTGGCGTTCATGAGAGGCCGTACCTTGAATAATGCCTTTGTTATTCTGGACGAGGCACAGAATACCACCTCCGCTCAAATGCTGATGTTTTTGACAAGGCTGGGAGAAGGCTCGAGGGCGGTGATTACCGGCGACATCACTCAAATTGATCTCGACAACCGTCGAACCTCGGGTCTGTTGCCGGCGAAAAAGATTCTGGGGCATATCGAGGGGATTGGATTCATCACTTTGACAGAAAAAGATATAGTTCGGCACAAGCTGGTGCAGGATATCATAAAGGCGTACGAAAAGAGATCCAAGCCGGCGATAGGGCCTGAGAGAAAGTCGGGCGGGCGAAAATGAGAAATCCTCTCAGGAAAAAACACTCCGCCATTCTTAAGAATATCGAGAACGGCAACGGCGGTAATTCCCGCGGTTCGATCAACAGCCAGAGACTGGCCTTCAGGGTTGCGCTGGCCGCGATCATGATCTTCGGGATTACTTTCCTTTATCCTCTCGATAAGATTTACGAGCCGATCCAGGTGCCGGCCATCGGCGAAATAGCCGACCGTGATGTCATGGCCCCCTTTGATTTCCCCATCATGAAATCCGAAGATGAATTGAAAAGAGACCGCGAGCTGGTGATTGCAGACCTGAAGCCAGTGCTAAGCTATGACGAGGCCGTCGCCGGGCAATCGAGGAGTCGGCTGGAGTCATTTTTCAATATCGCGGATTCTCTGAATGCCCTGCGGCTGGATTCGACCTCTTTTGCGGAGGGGTTGAAATCCCAATTCCCCAACCTCCCTGACCATGTCCTCACGATACTCCGCAATCCCAATTACGCGAGATCATTGAGGCAATTCACCACTGCTGTACTCGACAGCCTCTATGGTGCCGGTATTTTCCCGAGCATGAGCAATCTCCCTCTGGAGGAATCCGGCCTCGTGATAATAGATGAGCGTGGGGAAATGAGGACGATTATCAGGGAGCAGCTTTTCGACCTCGAAAAAGCCCACTGGTATGCAACGGCGCAGGCCAACACCTTCTTTGCCCGGCGTCCGGCCCTCCGCTCCGCTGGCCGGGAGATTAGCTGGATGCTTCTTGAGCCCAACTTGATTTTCGACCAGGCCATGACGGAGAACAACAAGAACGCCGAACTCGCTGCCATCAGGTCGGATAAGGGATGGGTTTATAAGGATCAAACCATCGTCAGGGCCAATGAGAGAATAACCAGGCTCCATCAGGATAAGCTCAACTCCCTGGCGCATCACAAGCGCACCCGGCTCTTCCATAATGACCTGGTTCAGTTCCTTCTGCCGCCATTGGGACGGCTGTTTTTCGTTGCCTTCCCGATTCTTTTTTTCGGGATGTATCTCTATTATTTCAGATTGAATATTTTTCTTTCGAACTTGGCGCTGATCCTGTTTTCGATCCTTTTAGCGAGTATTGTAATTATTCTCGAAATCGTCATGTCGCAGCAGATATTATCCGGCTACCTCGCGCCCATAACGATAGCCTCCATGCTCGTTACAATTGCATTCGACCTGGAAACCGGTCTCTTTCTTACATTTACGGCCGCCATGCTCATGGGGATACTATCGGGATTCAAAATGGATATCGCATTTGTCGCGATTGTGGCCGGCACCGTAGCCACTTTCGCAGTCAGGAAAGTGCGCCATCGCCATGAGTTCTATCGAGCCATATTTTACCTTGCCGTCGTATATTTCGGCATGGTTTACATCATTGAATCGCTGAAATTGACACCCTCGCCCGATCTCTGGCGTCATGTGGGATTTGCTGTTATTAATGGTTTTCTGTCTCCCATTTTGACTATAGGTCTCCTGCCGCTATTTGAAACCACTTTCCGCCTGACCACCGATATCACGCTGCTGGAGCTTTCCGATCTCAACAGGCCCCTCCTCAAACGGCTGGCAATCGAGGCCCGCGGAACCTATCACCATTCAATCATGATAGGGACTCTGGCGGAGGAGGCTGCCAAGTCGATCGGCGCGAATTCATTGCTTGCCAGAGTTGGTTCCTATTACCACGATATCGGGAAGATGCTGAAGCCCGAATATTTTGTGGAAAATCAGGTCGGCGGACATAATAAGCATGAAATGCTTGCCCCCTCGATGTCGGCCTTGATACTGGAGGCTCATGTCAAGGAGGGCAAGGAGCTGGCCGAGAAAAACGGGCTCCCCGACTGCATAATTGAATTCATCACCGGCCATCATGGCACCACCGTGATGAGCTATTTTTATGATAAGGCCAAGAGCCAGGATGGTGATGAGATCGACATAAACGAGTTTCGATATCCCGGTCCCAAGCCGCGCAGCAGGGAGGTGGCCATCGTGATGCTGGCCGACTCTGTGGAGGCGGCCTCGCGCACACTCGATGAGCCCAAGCCGGCCCGTATCAAGAGCCTGGTGCACAAGATTATCTCCGCCAAATTTGAATCCGGCGAGCTCGATGATTGCGATATCGCTATGAGGGAATTGCACCTCATCGAGGATAGCTTCGTACGTGTGCTGACGGGTATTTTCCACAGGCGTGTGGCCTATCCTGAGACCGATCACGAAGAGAACGAGATATGAAAATAAGCATCAGCCTCGTAGACAAAAGATATTCAATCGATATTGAGGGCATCAAGCGTGCCATAAGGGATGTATTACGGGGCGAGCGGGCCGGAAATAACAACGTCGATATTGTCTACTGCCGGGACCGCGAAATTATATCCCTGAATCGCGAATTCAAAGGCCAAAATAAGTCGACAGATGTTTTGGCCTTCAATCTATCCGAGGGTGAAAACGACGAATATCTTGGCGAAATCTATGTGAATCTTCAGATGGCCCGTCGGCAGGCCGAGTTTTTTGGCGTCACGTATTCTCAGGAGGTGAAGAGGTTGACTATCCACGGGGTGCTCCATCTACTCGGTTTCAAGGATGACACGGGAGCCTCTCGCGCTCTCATGTGGGCGCGTCAAGAAAGTTATCTGGGAAATGGCGGCAATGGGCGATAAGAAAGAAAAGCCTGACGGGCCGAAAATGGGGAAGCGGCGCTGGCTGCAGAGGTTTCTTGGCGAACGAGATCGCCACGCGAAGCTCGAAAAATCGATTGAGAAGCTCGGCCTTGAATTTTCCACCTCGGAAAACATTCTCGAGGAAGACGAGCGCGAGATGATTCATGGCGTCGTCGAACTGGGTCAAACAGAGGTCAGGGAAGTCATGGTGCCCCGGGTCGAGATTGTCGGGATCGAATGCGGATCGCCGATTCACGAAGCGGTCGAAATAATCCGGAAGTCTGGCCATTCCCGGTTTCCGCTTTTCGAGGAATCACTGGATAATATCAAAGGTATCCTTTATGCCAAAGACCTCTTATCACATCTGGTTGACGGCGGCGGTATCGACCTCTCCAAAATAGCCAGGAAGCCATACTTCATACCGGAGAATATCAAACTTGACAAACTCCTCCGAGACATGAAGAAACGACGCCTTCATATCGCCATAGTAGTCGATGAGTACGGTGGCACATCTGGATTGGTAACCATGGAGGATATCCTCGAGGAGATAGTTGGCGAGATCGAGGACGAATACGATGGCGAACCTCCGGCAATTCTGAGGCAGTCCCCCGGCGTATATCTCGTCGGCGGCTCAGTAACGATCGCCGACCTGAACGACGAGGCCGGTCTGGATCTCCCCGAGGAGGAATTCGAGACTGTCGGTGGACTCATGTACGACCTGGTGGGCTCGATTCCCGAGAAGGGCAGGGCGATCGAATATCACAACATCACATTTATTGCCGAGCGGATCGAGGGTCAGAGGATTGCCAAGGTCAGAATCATAACAAAGAAAAAACCTCCGGGCGGCCAAAAGTCTTCATCAATTTCCTGATAGAATCAGCCCAGAAAATAAATAAGCCCTCCCCGGTGGAGGGCTTATTGTTCGATCAAAACGAAAACTGATTATTTGAGATGCTTGTTGACGAGTTTCGTCATCTCAAACATGCTGACCTGTCTCTTGCCGTCGAATACAGCCATCATAGTCTCGTCAGCATTGATCATGCGCCTGTTAGTCTTATCCTGAAGACCTCTGGCCTTGATATAGTCCCATATCTTCTTGACGACCTGGGTTCTGGGCATCGGCCTGCCGCCTATAACGGCCGCCAGAGCGGCGTCGGGTTGCAACGGTTTCATGAAGGCCGGATTTGGTTTCCGTTTTACTTTCGGTTTCACCTTCTTGACTGGCTTCTTGGCCGCTTTCTTTACAACTTTCTTCTTGGCCTTCTTGGCGGGTTTCTTCTTGGCTGTTTTCGCTTTCTTCTTAGCAGGCATCTACGCCTCCTTTGTTTGGGTTGTGCCTGTATCTATCGTTAAGTTGTAATGGTCGTTTTCTCTTTTTCCAAAATCGCGTCAGCAATCGATCATGCTCTCGAATCAAAATTGTAGGGGGTAGCGGTATGAAAATTCAACAAATAATTTGCATTTTTTAGAGGGAAAACCGTATTTTTTTAATATTCTCTCCTTCTCCAACCCCCCTGGGCCGCCGGGCCGCCCGCCCAAATGGGCGACAAGAACCCCCTAATTTGCCGGACTTGCGGCCTTTACAGTGTGTCTGGAGGTGCCTACCGACGGTCCTCAGCGGTCAAACGGGGGTTCTTCCCCTCGCCTCTGGCGAGGGCGGCGGCCCGGCGGCCCACCAGGCGGGCAGTGCAATTGCCCGATACAAAAGGCTTGCCGTGCGGCCCGGCCTAACTTAAAATGGGCCTGTATGATAGGCACGCAGGCTAAGATCTCGATAGATTTCGATCTCTGTGGCAATTGCGGGGGATGCGTACCTGTTTGCGGGGTCGATGCCATTTATTTGGGCCCGGCAAGGCTGGAAATCGATGACGTCATTTGCTCTCAATGCGGAGATTGTATCGCTTTTTGCCCGATAGGAGCATTGAGCATTGCTTAGCGCTAAGGCCTACGACATTGTTGTGGTCGGAGCCGGCCCGGCGGGGTGTATGGGGGCCTATGCGGCTGCGGCGAACGGGGCCAGTACGATTCTCCTCGAAAAGCACGCGGCCATTGGATTGCCGGTCTGTTGTGGGGAGGGCATAACTACCTATGGTCTGGAACGCGTCCTGGAGCCGAAACCTGAATGGATATCGAAAGTCATCGAGGGCGCCACGCTGGTGGGTCCGGATGGCAAGTCGATTACGGTTCATCATCCGCAAGCCGGCTATATCCTCAACAGGGAGGCTTTCGACAACGGGCTGGCGGAGATGGCTGCCGGCGCCGGGGCGGAAATTATCAAGTCGGCGCCGGTAATTGACATTGAGATAAGGGAAACGATCCAAGCAGTCATCGCCGATATGAACGGTTCCCGGATCAAGCTCGAGGGCCGGATTTTTATTGCTGCCGATGGTGTTGAGTCGAGAATAGCGAAAATGGCAGGGATTGATACAAGCGTTTCTCTGCATAATATAGATTCCGCCTGCCAATACTTGGCTGAGAATATCAAGATAGACCAGGAATTAATAACGATATTCATCGGGAATGAGGTTGCGCCTGGGGGGTATGCCTGGGTATTCCCTAAGTCCGGGGAACGAGCCAATGTTGGGGTCTCGATATGTCCCGCCAGAGCCGGCGGACGGAATGCCAGGGATTTTCTTGATAGGTTCATGGCGAGACGGTTTCCGGAGTCGAAAATATTGAAAACGATGGTTGGGGGGATCCCGAAGTACGATCGTGCTATGCCGTTCACGGTCGGCAACCTGATGGTTGTTGGGGATGCTGCCAGATTGGTGGACTCTTTATCCGGCGCTGGCATTTCAAATGCCCTTTTGTCCGGTAAAATTGCTGGCGAGGTGGCCGCCAAATATATCAGGGGAGAGGCGGACCTGCTGGAGTATCCCCGTCAGTTTATGAAAATTAAGTCGCGGGAGCTTAATGTGTATAGCCTGTTCAGATCGATGTTTGTCAGGGCTTCCGATGACGAATTTTGTCGAATATTGGAGGCCTTGGATGGTTTCTTTCCTGAGAAAAAAGTCCGGGAGGTTAACGTCCCGGACATAATATTAAGGCTCGTTTTCAGAAACCCTGATCTATTAAAGATGGCAAGGCATCTGATAGCAAGATGAATCTACTTGGGTTTGACGACCTTCGAAAGACGCGACTTGGTCCTGGCGGCCTTATTCTTGTGAATGACACCTTTCCTGGCGGCGCCGTCAATAATACTGGTAAGTTCCCTGAATTCGGCGATTTTTTCCTGGCCGGCCTTGCCGGCTTTGTAATCTCTTATTGCAGCGCGAAGGTTGGATTTTACCCTCTTGTTTTTTTGACGGTCACGTTCGGCGGTTTTCATTCGCTTGGCCGCGGATTTGTGTGTAGGCAATTACGTCTCCTTTTATCCAATTTTGGTTTAATCCACAATTAAGAAAGTCAGGAATCAATTGTCAACCGAAAAAACATCCTTCCTTAAAAGCACCGGGCGATTTTCTATTGCAACTATCATATCCCGTATCACCGGCCTACTGCGAGAGACCACCCTGGCTGCGCTTTTCGGTGCCGGAAGCGGCATGGATGCTTTTGTGGCCGCCTTCCGCATTCCTAATTTACTGCGGGACCTATTTGCCGAGGGCGCCCTCTCCGCCGCCTATGTCCCCATATTCACCGAAAAGCTCAAGAAGGAGGGCCAGGAGCGCGCCTTCGAGGTGACCTCAGCCATATTCTCGATTCTCATATTGGTGCTCGGGGTAATCGTCATCCTTGGAATAATCCTGGCGCCTTATTATGTGAAATACTACGTATCTGGGTTTTCCAATGATCCCGCCAAGATGCGCCTGACTATCATTATGACCCAAATCATGTTCCCATTTCTCCTCTTGGTAGCTGTCGCCGCCGCTTGCATGGGAACATTGAATTCTCTCGGCCGCTTCGGGATTCCGGCCGTGGCCCCCGCCGCGTTTAATATCATAACGATAATCATGGCACTTTTATTCTCACAGTATTTCGATCCGCCCATTTTGGTGCTTGGTGTCGGAGTGGTTGTCGGCGGGCTTGGGCAATTTGGCATTCAGATCCCGCAGCTTGTCAGGGCCGGGTATAAATTCCATTTCAGGTTGGCTTTCAGAGATGAAGCCGTAAGCCGGATATTAAAACTTCTCCTGCCTGCGACGCTCGGCGTAGCCGCCTGGCAGGTCAATGTTGTAGTTGGAACTATTATAGCCTCGTATCTTGAGACCGGAAGTATCGCGAGCCTATACTATGCCTTGAGGTTGATGCATTTTCCATTGGGTGTATTTGGGGTTGCCCTGGCGGCTGTATCGCTGCCACATCTTTCCGCCCTGGTATCCGGTGGGGATCTGAAGGGCGCCGGAGAAGCCCAAAGGTACTCCTCGCGCATGGTCATCTTCCTTCTCCTGCCATCGGCGGCATATTTAGTCGGAGCCGCCGAGGCGATTGTATCACTGGCCTACCAGCGTGGCCAATTTGCCTGGGGCGATACTGTCGATGTCGCCCTGGCGCTGCGGGCTTATGCCATCGGCCTTGTCTTTTTTGGCCTGGTGCGTGTGACAGCGCAGGTTTTTTATGCCTTCAAGGATACTGCCACGCCTGTAAAGATTTCGTTGGCGGCCGTGGCGACCAATATCGCCTTGAGTCTTATGCTCATGAGGCCTCTATCGTTTGCCGGACTCGCCCTGGCGACTTCCGCCTCGGCCCTCGTCAACTTCTCGCTTCTATATTTCTTCTCACATAAAAAGGCCCCTGCTCCAGATAGGTTTGGGCTGTTGAGGTACTCGGCAAATATCGCTCTGGCCGCCGGCCTGGCTGGTCTCGGTGCGTTTGGGACAATGCGATTGTTTCAAAAATCCGACGGATTCGGAGGCCTGGTGGGTTCCCTGACCGCCGTGACTGTGACTTTCATGGTGTCGGCAACTGTCTATTTTGTCATCTGCTACCTGTCTGGTGTGGATGAGCTTCGCCAAGTGCTTAGGCTTTTTTCGCGAAAATCCGAATCATCGCCGGCAGCGCCGACTGGCAAGACGTATCAACGATGACAAAGATTGCTGTCATACAGACTGCATTCCCTGGCGATGTTATCCTGGCCAGCCCGGTTTTCGAGGTTCTCAAAACCCGCGAACCTGGATGTTTGACTACGGCTGTTGTAAGGCCCGAATCTGCTTCGATCTTAGAAAATAATCCCCATGTGGACAATATCCTGATCTATGACAAATATGGCGCCGATAAGGGAATATCAGGGATTTTCAGGATCGCCTCTCGTCTAAAGAGCCATGATAAGGCGATAATAATTCAAAGGCATTTCCGCTCCGGCCTGATTCCTTTCATGGCGCGCATTCCTGTCAGAATCGGTTTCGATAATTCCGTCGCCAGGTTATTTTTTACTTCAAGAATAATATATGACTGCCAGAAGCACGAGGTATTGAGATGCCTCGACCTGGTGGGCGAAAATGATCCCGATGCCAGGTTCAGGCCGCGCATCTTTATCGATCGGCAGTCATCTCGACAAGCGGACGAGCTTCTCCACCAGAACGGTATAAAATACGATTTCGCAGTAGTCGCACCCGGCTCTGTCTGGCCCACAAAGCGATATGCCAATTATCCCGCCTTGATTGACCTGATTCATGATAAGCTCGATTTGCCGGTTGTCCTTGTCGGAGGTCTCGCCGATAAAGATCTGGCAGCCCTCTTGACACGGTCGGTGGCTCATATGCCTGTCGACTTGTGCGGGCAGACCGATCTCATGCAGTCGGCCGCGATTATCTCCAGGGCCAGGCTTGTATTCTGTAACGATTCCGCCCCCGCTCACATGGCGGCGGCTCTTGGCACTCCGGTGGTGGCCATTTTCGGACCCACTGTCCCGGCCTTCGGCTTCAGCCCATATTCCGAGAATTCGGCGGTGGTCGATATCGGCCATCTTGAGTGCCGGCCTTGTTCCAGTCATGGCACAAAAAAATGCCCGCGAGGGCATTTCAAATGCATGAGAGAACTCTCACCCGAAATAGTGCTCGAGACCGGCAAATTACTTCTGGCCGGAGCCATCCAGAATCGACTCCGTTAAGTCAAGCTTATCCTTCGCCTGCGTCAGGCCGGGATTTATCTCCAGGGCCCTCCTGAAAAAATCGGCGGCATCGTTCAATCGGCCCAATTTTCCGAGCGTCAAACCGCAGTTATAGTACGCGGCGGCGTTGGCCGGGTCGAGCCGTATTCCGGTCTGGAATGCCGTTAACGCATCCTGGTACATTTTTTGATTATCATACGCCAGGGCAAGATTTATCCATGCCTCGGCATAATCGGGCATGGCTTCTGTCACCATTTTGAAATACCCCAGGGCCTTCTTTATATCGCCGGCTTTCACCTCCCAAAGCCCCAACTCGTAACTGGCCAATCCAGCCAGGCGTTCCGGCTTGTAGCCATATCCAGCCTGCGAGGCGTATATTGTCGAAAGGTCGTACCTTTCGATAACGTTGGCTGGCGCCGTCCCACGCACGATTTCAAGCTGTCGGCGGCCCTCCTCGATCTGCCCGCGCTCCAACATCATTTTCCCCAGGAAATATCGGCCGGCCGAAAAGTCAGGAAAATAGGCAACCAATTCCTTCGCCGAATTGAATGCCGCGCTGTCCTCTTTTAATTGCCGCAGCGCCAGAATTTTATTGATATAGGCCTCGGGATAATTGACCTTCTGGGCAATCGCCTGCTCTGCCTGTCGAAACGCCTCCTGGGGATCGCCGCTGAGTCTTTTCAGGACCGAGAGGTTGTTGTGCGCCTCGGCTGAAACATGGCATGTTTCCAATTCGAGTTTAAACTCCTCCTCGGCCCGTTTGAAATCGTTTCGGCTGAAAAATATGACACCCCTGTTCAAATGCGCCTTTGGGACGCACGGCGCCATTTCTAAAGCTGTCGAATACTCCTCCAGGGCCCTGTCCTGCATTCCTTTTTTCAGGTAGATATTGCCCAGTGAGAAATGCGACATCGCATACGATTCGTTCGATATCCCATAGAAGTCAATTGATGTCAGCGCAAAAATGCAAACAAATGCGATCGCCGACGCCGCAATTCTGGCTTTATCCCGCGCCCTGATATAATCCACAATTTTCCAGAATGCCAGCGAGGCCGGAATGATCAGGAACGGCAGCACCGGAAGCCTGAAACGGCTGTTTACGAAAAACGCCAGCACGGTCAGCATATATGTTATTACAAAAAAGGGAATGATAATGTATTTTCGATCATATTTGAAAATCAGTACCAGTCCGATTAGCGACAGGGGAGAGATAATATAAAACAGCGGTGGGAGAATTTTAGTAATCGATGCGTATCCCCTGTAAAAATAAAGATTCTGGTTGTTCGAGATCTCAAATCCGTTCCAGAAATAATCGAGCTTTTTTATCATCAGGCCGATCCATTGAAATGGCCGCTCCTTGATGTAATCGAATCCTCTCCTGTAAAAAAATGATGATACCTCCGATTGCTTCATCTCCCGGCCGATTGTCCCCGTTGCCTCCTTTGCCAGAAATTCCGCGTCGGAATATTGCCATGTAGCGCCGAACTCAGGCAGGGCCGCCGCCGCCCCGTCGGCGCGTGGATTGTTGCCGATATAGAAATTAATCCCCCCCTGCGAGGCTATCAGCACCGTATCCTTGCCGACAATGGCATTCCTGAGGCTGACCGGAAGTATCAATATGGCCGCGCCAACACATAAGGCCAAAAGGCTCCTCAAGCCGGTCTTGTAGTTCGCTTTCCATAAAATGAGAAACCAGATAAAGATGACTGGCAACAATGCCAGGTAGTTTGGTCTTGTTATCGAGGCCAGTCCCAGCCATAGCCCGGAAATAAAAAAACCGCCGAATTTGGGCTTTTCGGCGGCTCGCATAAGCTGCCAGATTAAGCTTACGGAGAATAACACCAGCAGCGAGTCGAGGAGAAGCTCATCCTCATGGTAAATCAGGACCCAGTTGAGAGCCGAAACCAGACCTGATAGAATCGCGATCCTGCGCCCGAAATACCTGTTCGAGAACAGGAAAATCACAGAGCAAGTCGCGGCTCCAATACAATGCTGGATGATCTTAGCTACTGCCAGCGATGGTCCGAATATGGCGTAAATCAGGCCGAGAAAATAGGCGTAAAAAGGCGCCCGGAAAAACGGCCCAGATCCGAGCCAGTCGCCCGAGGCAATCTGCCTGGCCCAGAGGTCATGATACAAAGGATCTATGGTCGGCGTATCCCAACCGGGAAAATTCGCCTTAACCTGAAAGAAATAAAGCAGCCTGACAACCAGGGCCAGCGCGAATATCGCCACCGCCCAGGCAAATTCAGAATTAAGCTTCTTCACAATAACATGATACGACCCCATTACATTTCCGGCAAGCCGAATATCCAGGTCGGCCGTTCTGGCCGTGATCTCTTAAAAAAATGGAATTATTCTATATCCATTTCCGGTTATTCCTTTGGTTTGTGGGTAAGGTCCTACTTAATAGAAAAGCATGATTCCATGTGAGGGAAAGGAATTGGTTAAGTAATTAATTCATCGCGGTTTTGACTTGATTTTGCAATGACTTTAAATTATTGTGATATCATATGACATGTTTGTTGGGGAAAACATAATTGTCAATTTATTTTACTTTAAAGAGGAGCCCTAAATGAAAACAGCGTTAATCTGGGCATTGCTGTTGTTTATTCCGGCAACAGTTTTTGCCGAGGCCTTGGAAACGGCCTTTCTTCCCAGCGGCGGCGAATATCTGGTGGACCGATTCATCGTCACCACCCGCCCCGGCGTTCCGCCCCTGATTCTCGAGCAGACGCTTTCCGGGGTCGCCAAAACCGGCATAGCGGCACTTGATAACTATTGTGCTGAACAACAGGTTACAATGATCGAGCCATTCTATCCGACACAACCCAGGAATCCAATACTCCGCGAGCTTCTGGAAAGAATGTACATCTTCCATGTGGCCCCGGGCCGGGATGTCACGGCGGCTTGTCAAGCGTTCAGGACTGCGAGTGAAATTGAGTGCGCCGATCTTTACGATATACCCCATCTGGCCTATAATCCGAACGATCCTCAGCGCACCTCGCAATGGCATCTGACCCGCGTGCGAGCCTATGAGGCTTGGGATATCATCCGCGCAGATACCACCGCTTATGCCATAATCTCTATTGTCGATACCGGCGTATACTGGATGCATCCTGATCTTGCCGCCAATATGTGGATAAACGTGCCGGAAGACCTGAACGGCAATGGCACCATGGATAGTGGCGATTTTAATGGCATCGATGATGACGGCAACGGATATATCGATGATGTTATAGGCTGGGACATGGGCCAAAACGATAACGACCCGCGAGAGCTCACACCCACCCACGGCACGCACGTAGCAGGATGTGCCTCGGAGGTGACCGACAACAACTTGAACGGCGCCGGCCTTGGATTCTCCGTCCGGCTGATGGCGGTTAAGGGCGCTAACGCCTCCGGTCAGCTCACTGCTGTCTACCAGGGGATGTCATGGGCGGCTGATAACGGAGCTCACATTATCAATTGCTCCTGGGGCTCGCCGACATTCAGCCAGACCAATCAGAATCTTGTCACTGGCCTCTGGAATGCGGGTGTCGTCATAATCTCAGCCGCCGGGAATAACGCTAATAATCAGAGATTCTATCCCGCGGCGTATAATAACGTGGTGGCTGTGGCCGCCACAACCTCGTCCGACCACAAGGCGGACTTTTCTTCATACGGAACCTGGGTCGATGTCTCTGCCCCTGGGCAGGGCATTTATGCCACTTGGGGTCAAAACAGCATGACTTACCTCGATGGCACTTCCATGGCCTCACCGATTACTTGCGGCCTGGCGGGCCTGCTGAGGGCGGCACACCCTGCCTGGAGCAATGAGGACATAGTCAACACCATCATCGCCAGCGCCGATACCATCGATTACCTCAATCCCCAATATGCCGGGCAGCTCGGTTCCGGCAGGATCAACGCTGTCGCCGCCCTGGGGGCCGGCAGCATTCCCAATATCCAAATTACGCAGATAACGCTGGCAGTCACGCAGGGTGATGGCGATTCCATCATCAATCCCGGTGAAACATTCAGCATGGTGCTATACGTTCACAACCAGTGGGCTGACGCTATCAACGTTAATGTTCAGGTCAGTGGCCAGAATTTCACCCTGATTGATTCGACCGCCAGTTTCGGGGATATTCCCCATAATGGCGATGCCAATAACCAGTCGGATCCGTTCAGCCTGACCGCCCCGTTAAATATCATCCCCGATAGCCTTCCTTTAAATGTCATTGTGACCGCTGATTCGACCTACCTCGATACGCTGTCGGTGATGGTCCCGGTTCTGCTCTATCAGGCCGGGTTCCCGCGGAGCTTCACCGAGATCGATTGCAGCCCCCTGCTTTTTGATGTCGACCGCGATGGTAGCGGGGAAATTGTCGTGGGAAATTCCGGGCCAGGCAATGACTGTTATATATTCATGATCGAATCGGATGGCTCGGACAGCCCCGGCTGGCCTCAAAGCGTTGCCGGTGAAATAGTCTCCGGCCCCGCGGTCGCCGATATCGATAACGATGGCACCAATGAAGTCGTGGCTATCACAAAAGATGGCAGGTTTTACGTATGGCGCGCCAACGGCGCCCTGATGCCCGGTTTCCCGGTTTACAAAGGCGGCACATTTTTCTCCGGCCCGCTTCTTGCTGATATCGATGGCAACAACGACCTCGAGATAATTGCGGGATCTTTCACCGACTTTAGAGTTTATGCCATCGGTCACACCGGCGCCGATCACGCGGGATGGCCGACCGCACCGATCTTTAGATGGATGGGTTCGCCCGCCTCGGGCAATTTCGATTCCGATATCGGCACCGAGATCGTTTATGCCGGCTATGATTCATCGGTTCATGTCTGGAACGACGATGGCTCCGAGGTCAGCGGCTTCCCTGTGCATCTTAATGGGCAGATGTGGTGCTCCGTTTCCGTTGGCGATATCGACAACGATTCGCACCTCGAAATAGCAGTCGTAACGCATAATGGAAACCTGTATTTGATCAATCATGACGGGACTATAGCTCCCGGTTTCCCGATCAGCTATGGAACCACTCTTAGCTCCACGCCGGCCCTGGCCGATATGAATAACGATGGCGATCTCGAAATCCTGTTCGGATCGGGCAACGGCATTCTGCACGTAGTGGATTACACCGGCGCCGAATTGACGGGCTTTCCGCAAACACTCGGTGGAGCTTTCACCGCCAGCCCTGTCGTCGGCGATATTACTGGTGACGCCCAGCCAGATATAATCATCGGCTCTTCCAATGGCGCGACCTATGGATTGGACAGGAATGGAAACGCCCTGCCTTATTTCCCGCTTCCGTCCACGGGCAGTTCTCGTCCCATAAGCGCTACGGCGGCGATAGGCTATCTTGATAACGATGGCGATATGGAAATCGTCATTCCGATCAAGGCCCTGTGGTTTAACCTCGTCGTAATCGATTACAAGTCACAGGCCAGCCTCTCATATTTGCAGTGGCCCACCTTTGCCCATGATTCATTCCGAAGCGGCAACTATGAGACGACTCTCATCTCCACCTATGAAGATGTCGACCTGCCGGCGACCTTTGATCTGGCCCAGAATTACCCCAATCCGTTCAACGCCACCACCTCGATCAGCTTCTCGCTGGTTCGCGA
>Ga0315284_10007421_pt1 | contig 15669 bp, 18 predicted proteins | sample YL17G09_16_MG_FD_203696 | JGI IMG/M metagenome (GOLD analysis project Ga0315284, IMG submission 203696) | Sediment microbial communities from Yellowstone Lake, YNP, Wyoming, USA - YL17G09_16 | ecosystem: Environmental > Aquatic > Freshwater > Lake > Sediment | place: USA: Wyoming | collected... | reverse complement strand
TGTTCGGCGGCACGTCCATCCTCATCGTCGTGGGCGTGGCCATGGACACCATGCAGCAGATCGAGGCTCAGCTCGTCATGCGCCACTACGACGGTTTCATGCGCCGGAGCCGGATCAAGGGGAGAAGGGGATGAGGGTCATCCTCCTGGGCGCGCCCGGAAGCGGGAAGGGGACCGTGGCCGAAGGCCTTCGTTCTGCCTACGGCTTCCCCAAGATCTCCACGGGAGACCTGCTTCGCGCAGCCGTCCGGGAGCGGACCCCCCTCGGCCTGAAGGCCGAAGCCCAGATGGGCAAGGGCGGGCTCGTCGACGACGCGATCGTTTTAGCGCTCCTCGGCGAGCGGTTGGCCCGCGAGGATTGCCGCGACGGGTACACCCTCGACGGGTTCCCGCGCAACATCGCCCAGGCCGAGAGCCTGGAGGCGCTCGGCGCGTCTGGGCCGGAAGTCGTTTTCGACCTCCAGGTCGGCGAGGAGGTCATCTTCCGCCGGCTGACCAACCGGAGGACCTGCCCTTCGTGCGAGGCGATCTACCACGTCATCAATAAGCCGCCGAAAAAAGAGGGAACCTGCGACGTCTGCGGGACCGCGCTCGTCCAGAGGGCCGACGACAAGCCCGAGGTCATCGCTGAGCGGCTCAAGACCCATCACGCGAAAACCGAGCCCCTGATCGCCCGTTATGCGGCCAAAGGGACTCTCTACAGGATCGACGGCGGCCGGACGCCCGAGGCGACCTTCGCCGAGGTCAAGAAGGTCTTGGACGCCGTCATGGGCGAGACCGGGCCGTCACGGGGTCGAGGATGATCATCTACAAGTCGGCCGCCGAACTCGAGGCCATGCGCCAGAGCAGCCGCATCGTGGCCGCGGTCCTCGGGGAGCTCGAACCGCTCATCCGGCCTGGGATCCGGACGCGCGACCTCGACCTCTACGCCGAGAAGAGGACCCGCGAACTCGGGGCCGTCCCGGCGTTCAAGGGGTACCGGGGCTACCCGGCCTCGGTCTGCATCTCGGTCAACGAGGAGATCATCCATGGCATCCCTTCGGGCCGGATCCTCCAGGAGGGCGACATCGTTAGCCTCGATTTCGGCGTTCTCTACGAGGGCTTCTTCAGCGACTCGGCCCTGACCGCCCCCGTCGGCCGGACGAGCCCGGAGGCCCGGAAGCTCATCGCCGCGGCCGAAAGGTCGTTCTTCAAGGGCCTCGAACAGATGAAAGAGGGGAACCGCCTGTCCGACATCTCGGCCGCCATCCAGCAGTCGGTCGAGAGCGAGGGCTTTTCCGTCATCCGCCAGTTCATCGGCCACGGCATCGGCCGGACCCTCCACGAGGAGCCCCAAGTGCCTAATTTCGGGGCGCCGGGGCGCGGGCCGAAGCTCCGGCCTGGGATGACCCTGGCCATCGAGCCCATGATCGCCGCCGGCGGCTACGAGGTCGAGATCCTGGAGGACGGCTGGACGGCCGTAACCCGGGACCGGAGCCTCGCGGCCCATTTCGAGCACACGGTGGCCATGACCGAGAACGGACCGGAGATCCTGAGCACGAGGACGCCGGATGCCGCCCGGCCTCGGACATCCCTCCTCAAGGAGAGCCCCGATGCCTAGACAGGACATGTTCGAAGCCGAAGGCGTGGTCCGGGAAACCCTCCCGAACGCCATGTTCCGGGTGGAGCTCTCCAACAAGCATGTCATCCTGGCCCACATCTCCGGGAAGATGCGCAAGCATTTCATCCGCATCCTGCCCGGCGACCGTGTCCTCCTGGAGCTCTCGCCCTACGACCTGACCAAGGGACGCATTACCTATCGATTTAAATAAAAGGACGGGACGATGAAAGTCAAAGCATCCGTGAAGAAAATCTGCCGGAACTGCAAGATCGTCCGGCGCAAGGGCGTGGTGCGGGTCATCTGCTCCAACCCGAGGCATAAACAAAAACAGGGATAAACGAGGTCAACATGGCAAGAATCGCAGGCATCACGCTCCCCCCCGACAAGCGGATCGAGGTCGGGCTGACCTACATCTACGGGATCGGCCGCTCCAAGTCCCGCAAGATCCTGGACGAAGCCAAGATCGACCGGGACAAGAAGGTCAAGGCCCTGTCCGAGGACGAAGTCAACAAGATCCGCCAGATCATCGAAAAACGGGAGAAGATCGAAGGTGACCTCCGCATGGAAGTCACCATGAACATCAAGCGGCTCGTGGACATCGGATGCTACCGGGGCCTCCGGCACAAGAAGAAACTCCCCGTCCGGGGCCAGCGGACGAAGACCAACGCCCGGACCCGCAAGGGCGCCCGCGGTCAGCGGATCAAGAAACTCAAAGAGAAGAAAGCGTAAGGAGGGCCGGCGGACATGCCTAAATCTAGCGTCAAGAAGAAGAAGACCCGGAAGGAAATCGGATTCGGGGTGGCCCACATCCAGTCCACCTTCAACAATACGATCATCACCATCACCGACCACGTGGGTGAGACCGTCGTCTGGGCCAGCGCCGGCACGTCCGGATTCAAGGGGGCCCGCAAGGGGACGCCCTTCGCCGCCCAACTTGCGGCCAAGGACGCGGCCACCAAGGCCCGGGAGTTCGGCCTCCGCTACGTCGACGTCCGTCTCAAGGGACCGGGCGCGGGACGGGAGTCCAGCATCCGCGCCATGCAGGCGGCCGGCCTCGAGATCAAGTCCATCAAGGACGTGACACCCATCCCGCACAACGGCTGCCGGGTCCGACGCCGGCGGCGGGTCTGAGGCTCGGAAGGAGAGCACCATGGCGAAATACGAAGGAGCCGATTGCCGGCTCTGCCGCGTCGAGAAGAACAAGCTGTTTTTCAAGGGCCACAAGTGCCTGACGGAGAAGTGCCCCCTCGAACGGAGGCCCTACCCCCCGGGACAGCACGGGCGTTCGAGGAAGAGGGTGCTGGGCTACGCCATCCAGCTCCGCGAGAAGCAGAAGCTCAAAAGGTTCTATGGCATGTCCGAGGAGCAGTTCCGGTTCTTCTTCGAACGGGCCGAGCGCCAGAAGGGGATCACCGGCGAGAACCTCCTGTCCATGCTTGAGCGGAGGCTGGACAACGTCGTTTACCTGATGGGATTTTCCCTGTCCCGGGGGCACGCCCGCCAGCTCATCGGCCACGGGCACTTCCGGCTCAATAACCACAAGGCCGACATTCCGTCCGCCCTGGTCAAGACGGGGGACGTCGTCGCCTTCAGGCCGCGGTCGGCCAAGAGCGAGGACGTCCAGGCCGTCGTCGCCTCGAACCGGTCGAAGACCGTTCCCGGCTGGCTCGAGATGGATTGGGAGAACTTGAAGGGGAGGGTCCGCGCGCTTCCCACGCGCCAGGACGTCACCCTTCCGGTCGAGGAACACCTGATCGTCGAGCTGTACTCCAAGTAAGGTCCCCGGACCGATTGGAGAACATCTCCCAAAGGAGGTCACATGACAGAAATGAATTTCCAGAGACCCAAGAACTTGGAGTGCGATTTCGACACGCTGACCGGGCAGTACGGGCGCTTCCAGGCCCAGCCGTTCGAGCGGGGATACGGGGTGACCGTGGGTAACGCCCTGCGGCGGATCCTCCTTTCGTCGGTCACCGGAGCCGCCATCACGGCCGTCCGCCTCCAAGGCGTTCTCCACGAGTTCTCGACCATTCCCGGGGTCGTGGAAGACGTCACCGACATCATCCTCAACCTCAAGAGCATCCCCCTGAAGCTCCAGGGGAACGAGCCGAAGCGGATGACCCTCAAGAAGACCGGCCCCGTCCTGGTCAAGTCGTCCGACATCGCCCGCGACACCGACATCGAGATCCTCGACGAGACCGTCCCCATCGCCTCTCTCGACACCGACGGGACGCTCGAGGTCGAGATGATCGTCAAGAACGGCCGCGGCTATATCCCTGCCGACCAGAATTTCGACGAGGAGCAGAGCCTCGACTACATCCCGCTCGACTCCTCCCATTCGCCCGTCCTCAAGGTCAACTACAAGGTCGAGCCGGCCCGCGTCGGCAAGAGGATCGACTACGAGAGCCTGACCCTGGAGATCTGGACGACCGGGGCCCTCCAGCCCATGGACGCCCTGTCCCAGGCGGCCAAGATCATGCGCGACCACCTAGGGATCTTTCTGAACATCGTCGACGAGCCCCTCGAACGGGAGGCGACCACGTCGAAGAAGGAGATCCCGTACCTGCTCCAGGCCGACATCCTGGCCAAGACGATCGACCACCTGGAGCTGTCGGTCCGATCTAACAACTGCCTCCGCTCGGCCGGCATCGAAAGGATCTACGAGCTCGTGCAGAAGACCGAGGACGAGCTGCTCAAGACCAAGAACTTCGGCCGCAAGTCCCTAACCGAGATCAAGGAGACCCTGGTCAATTTGAGCCTCGGGCTGAACCTCGAACTCCACCCCCGGCTCGTCGAGAGGATCCAGGCGGACATCAAAGAAGGCATGCCCGAGAAGGAGACAGAGGCATGAGGCATCAGGTCAAGAAGGGAAAACTCGGGAGGAACACCGCCCACCGCCGGGCGCTCCTGCGCAACCTGGTGACGTCGTTCCTCGATCGCGAGCGGATACGGACGACCTTGGCCAAGGCCCGGGCGGCCCGCCCCGTCGCGGAAAAAATGATCACCCTGGCCAAGCGGGGCACCCTCCATGCCCGCCGCCAGGCCTTGGCCTACATGACCCAGGAAGCGGCTGTGCAGAAGCTCTTCACCGAGCTCGGGCCCCGCTTCGCCGAGAGGCCGGGCGGCTACACCCGGATCGTCAAGCTCGATAAGCGGATGGGGGACGGGGCCTCGATGGCCATGCTCGAGCTCGTCGGCTCCGAGTTCAAGAAAAAGGCCAAAAAGAAGGCCAAGGACTCCAAGAAGCCGGCCGCGAAGTAGATCGAACGACATACACAGGGGCCCGACATTCGTCGGGCCCCTTTTTTTTATTCATCTCCCGATTGCGGGGAAGTTCCCTATTCGGCTTGGCGAAGGATATCGCCCTTAGCCCCCCGGCCCCCCCTGGGACCAGTCCCGGCGGTCCCCCCGCCTACGGCGGGTCCTCCTCCGCTACGGGGGTCGTCAGGGCGAAATCCATCGCCGCCTCACGATGAACTTCCCTTATAACCAGAAATCGCTCGTTTTATCAGCGAAATAGGGCTATCGCCTCGGGCGACGGGCGCCTTGGTAGATCCCCTGCCAGTAGGCGTCCTTGAGCCGGTCGATCCGGACCGTGGGCGTCTCGTGGACCGTGGCGTTGATGAAATACTCGGCGTCGATCATCATGCCGACGTGGCCGATGCTTTTTGTGAAAAAGACCAAATCCCCCGCCGCCTCTTCTCCTGGGGGGACAGCGATGAGGTCGGTTTGGGCATACTGCATGTGGGCATCCCGTAACAAAAGGGGAAAGCCGGCCATTTTGTAGATGAGCTGGACGAAACCCGAGCAGTCGAAGCCCAGGGGCGACGTCCCGCCCCAGAAGTAGGGGAGTCCGATGAAGCGCTTGGACAGGGCGACCATGTCTTCCGCTGACATCCTCGCCCAGACGTGGGGGGCTTGGCCGAGCTCGCCGTCGCCCCGCTGGATCCAGACCTTCGTCCCGCAGGGGAGGTTCACCTGGAGCCAGCGCGCGTCGCGTTCCCCGACGACCTCGAGGACCGCGCTGATCGGGGCGACCTTGACCGGCTTGTGCTTGGTGACGTCCGGCTCGCGGTAGGTATTGGCCAGGAGGGCGGTGACGACGAAAATCTTCCCCGCGGAGGTGTAGGGCTTGTCGCCCGGCTTGAGGAAGCGCAGGGCCGAAGAGATGACCCAGCCCTTGTAGGTGTCGGGCGTCTCCACCTCGTACCAGTCTTCGCCGTCCGCGTTCCTCTCCTTCTTGAGGATCCGGACGTTATCGCCGAGCAAGGCTTGGCTGACGACGTCGGACGACGAGATTGAGCGGCGGTGCATGTTCTCGACGGCGTTGATCACGACGGCCGCGGCCGGATCGGCGGGCTTCTGGGCCGCGGCGAGGGCCTGGCCGGGGACGAAGACTAGGGCGAACAGGAAGAAGACGGTCGGCGTTTTCATTATCTTCGGGCCTCCTTTCGAAACCTTATCATACCAAAAATGACCCGGCATAATAACCCCAAACCGCCGATAGGACTGGGTACGGAATTCCTGGGACACGATCCCTTTTCAAGAGAAAAGGATTATGTCCCGGAATCCCCAGATGACAATGGAGCGCTTATCGGTGGTTTGGGGTTATAATGCCGCTGAGAGGTGACGCTATGAAACGGAAGGAATTCCTGAGGCTGGCCGGAGCCGCCGCGGCGGGCTCGTTCCTGGCGCCCGGCCCGGCCGCCCGCGACGCCTGGGCGGGAGCGGAGGGGAAGACGCGGGTCACGGTCAAGATCTTCGAACTCAAGCTCCGGCAGGCCTGGGGGTTGTCCCGGGGGACCTGGACAACGCGGCGCAACTGCTACGTCCGTATCGAGCGGGACGGCATCGCCGGGCTCGGTGAAGCGGCCCCGATCGCCCGCTACAACGAGACCGCGGAGAGCGCTGCGGCCTTCATCGATAAGGCCCGCCCCGTCCTCGAGAGGGACATGGGGGACTATGCCGTCCTCTTCGGGGAGGTCGACGCCGCCGGTCCGGGAGAGCACGCGGCCAAGGCCGCCCTGGACATGGCCGTTCTGGATTGGGCCGCAAAGAGGCTCAAGGTCCCGCTATGGAAGCTCCTCGGCCTCGGCCGGGACAAGGCGGTGACGACCACGTACTCCATAGGCATCGACGAGGTGCCGGTCATGCAGCAAAAGGTTCGGGACGCGGCGGATTTCTCCGTCTACAAGATCAAGGTCGGGACGCCGGACGACCGGAAGATCATCGAGGGCATCCGGGCGGTCACGGCCAAGCCGCTCCGGACTGACGCGAACGAGGGCTGGAAGACCAAGGAGGAGGCTCTGAACATGATCAACTGGATGGCCGGCCTGGGCGTCGAACTCGTCGAACAGCCCCTGCCCGCCTCCCGCCTCGAGGATTACGCCTGGCTCAAGGACAAGGTCAAGATCCCCGTCTTCGCCGACGAAAGTCTCATCCAGGCCTCGGACCTCCCCCGGATCGCCCCCTATTTCCATGGCGTCAACGTCAAGCTCATGAAGTGCGGCGGCGTCCAGGAGGCCATCCGGCTGGCGGGCATGGCCAGGGCCCTGGGATTGAAGCTGATGATCGGCTGCATGATCGAGAGCTCGCTGGGTATCTCGGCCGGCGCGGCCGTGGCCTCCCTCTTCGACTACGCAGACCTCGACGGGAACCTGCTCGTTTCGAACGACCCGTTCCGGGGCGTCCGGACGATCAAGGACAGGCTCGTGCTCCGCGACAAGCCCGGCCTCGGCGTCGAGGGCGACCTCTTCTAGCGCGGTTTTCTCAGAGGCCCCGCAGGGCGACGGCCACGGGCCTTCGGACGGCGCGGACGGCCGGTGGGACGCCGCCCACCAAGCCCATCAGGAGCGCGAAAATCATCCCCTCGGCCAGCAGGCCCGGCGTGATGCGGAAGGCGAAGGCGAGGTGGGAAAAGGTCTGCCAATTGATCGTCCCGGTCGTGAAACCGTTCATGGGGAGAACGGCCAGGCAGCCCAGGATCCCCCCCAGGAAGGCGATGAAGAGCGATTCGATGACGAACGAGACGACGACGGCCCCGCCCCTGAAGCCGAGCGCCCGGATCGTCGCGATCTCGCGGGACCGCTCGGCCACGGCCGAGTACATCGTGTTCAGGGCGGCGAACACGGCGCCGACGCCCATAACCAGGGCCACGAGAAAGCCGAGGATCCTGATGAGGTCCGTCAGCGTTCTCGACTGCCTCTCGTAGTAATCGGTCTCCCTCTCCGCCACGACCGAAAGCCGCGGGTCGGAGGTCAGCGCGTCCTTGAAGCGCGTCAGGGCGGACTCCGATTCGAGACGGACGGTCACCGACTGGAAGATATTCGTCGGGCGCTTGTAGACTTCGTTGAGCACGTTGGCATCGCACCATATCTCGGAATCGAAAGCGCTTCCGCCGGCGTCGAAGACCCCGACGACCTGCCAGGTGCCGCCCCCGAACTGGACTGTGTTCCCCAGGACAAAACCCTCGTACGTCTTGATGGCGCTCTTGCCGATGATAAGTTCCGCGAGTCCCGGCTGGAAGAAACGCCCGGGCGAGACGCGGACGTTGTCGCGCACGTCGAGGACCCGCGGCGAGACACCGCGCACCTGGACGTTGGCTTCGGTGCCCGTTCTTTTCAGGGGGAAGGCGGCGATGACCACGACCTCGCCGGAGGCGAGCGGTCCGCGGCCGTCGCGGGCAACGCCCGCCGCGTCTTCGATCATCCGAAGCTCCTCCAGGGCTATCGCGCTCACCATTTCGGAGTCGGCTCCGGCCCGCCGGACGATGGCGTTCAGGGGCGAGCCGGATGCCACGAGGGTGGCCCGGAAACCCTGGGCCAGGGCCAGCATGGCGACAAAGACGCCGACGGTCCCGGCGACGCCGAGCACGGCCACGATGGCCGAGGACCAGCGCTGGAACACGCTGCGCACGTTATAGACGAGGGGAATGGCCATGTCACACTCTCCGCAGGGCGTCGACGACCCTGAGCCGCATCGCGCCGACCGCCGGCAGCAGGCCCGCGGCGGTCCCGATGAGCAGGGCGAGGACGAAACCGAGGCCGAAGGTGAGGGGCGAAACATACAGCGCGCCCAGCATGGGCAGGGCGCGGGATAGGTCCGGAATGACGATCTTGGCGAGGGCGAGGCCGATGAATCCTCCCTGTCCGGCGATGAGGATCGCCTCGGCCAGGATGAGCTTCAGGACGCGGACGTCCGAGAAGCCAACGGTTTTGAGGACGGCCAGCTCGCCGGACCGTTCGCGGACGGCGATGGCCATGGTGTTGCCGGTGACGAGAAGGAGCGTGAAGAAGACGACGGAACCGATGGACATGATCAGGAGCTCGATGTTCCCCATCTGCTTGGCGAAGGAGGCGGCGAACGCTTTCTCCGTCTGGGTCCGGGTTTCGAAGGGCGAGTTGGCGAACAGCTCATCGATGGCCTTGGTGACCTGCACCGCGTCGTCCAGATTGGCAAGTTTCACGACGTACCAGCCGACGGTGCCCTGGCCGAACTCGCGACTCTCATCCAGATAATCGGCGCGGAAGAACATCCCGCTCGTGTCCGCGTCGGGCCGGCCGCCGTCGTAGATGCCGGCCACATTGAACTCCCAGTTCCCGGTCCAGATCGTCCCCCGGAGAGGGATCCTGTCGCCGACCTTAAAGCCGAACCGCTTGGCCAGACTGCGCCCGACCATACACGCCCGACGGTCTTTCTGGAAGGCGTCGCGCCCTTCCGGGGAGACGGCGTAATCCGCGTAAACGTCGAACCAAGTGTCCTTATCGACGGCGAACTGCGGAAAAAAGTTCCGCTCGTCCTGATAAACGCCGCCGAACCAAGAAGCGTAAGTGACGGCCGAGACGCCTGGGATCTTCAGGATTTGGTCCCGATAGGAGAGGGGCAGGGGGAGGATCAGGGAGACCCGGTTGATGGTGTTCAGACGGTCGGCGCCGGCGGCGTCGGCCCCGCCCCGGAACCCGATCCGGATAGCTGCGAGAAGTCCGAACAGGAAGAGAGCGACGGTGAAAGAGCCGATGGTCAGAGTCGTCCGAATCTTCTTGCGGCTGAGATTGGCCCAGACCAGCCGGAAGGACTTCATACGCGGCCCCTGGCCGCGGCTGCTTCGATCAGGATCCCTTTATCCAGATGGAGGACGACCCGGGCCCGTTCGGCCGCCCGCGGGTCATGGCTGACCATCAGGACCGTCTTTCCGTGCTCCTTCACGAGGCGTTCGATGATGTCCATGATCTCGTCGGCGCTTTTGCGGTCGAGGTCGCCGGTCGGTTCGTCACAGAGAAGGAAGGTCGGATCGGCGACGATGGCCCGGGCGATGGCCACCCGCTGCTCCTGTCCGCCGGACAGCTGGCGGGGATAGTGCTTCATGCGGTCGGCCAGTCCGACGACCGCCAACGCGGTCTCGACGTGTTTCCGGCGCTCTGCCTTGGACAGCCGGGTCAGGAGAAGAGGCAGTTCCACGTTCTGAAAGGCGGTTAGGACAGGTATAAGATTGTACATTTGGAAAATGAAACCCACGTGGCGCGCGCGCCAGTTCGTGAGCTTGCCGGCCGACATGTGCGTGATCTCGTCGCCGGCCACCGTGATGCTTCCGGAGGTCGGAAGGTCGAGACCCCCGAGCAGGTTGAGAAGGGTGGTCTTGCCGGACCCGCTGGGGCCCATGAAGGCGACGAAATCGCCGGCGTCGACTTCCAGGTTCAAGCCCTGGAGGACGTGGATGTCCTCGTTGCCGCGGGTATAGATCTTATCCAGAGCGCGAACGCGCACGAGGGCGGCGCCGTTGCCCTTGCCATCGATGCTCACCATGTTACCCTCCTTCGTCTCATTTGAGCTTGGCCCGCTGTCCGTCGCGCAGATCGGCGGGCCCGTCAACAACGACCTTGTCCCCGGGCGTGAGGCCGGCCGTGACCTGCACATCGCCGCCGGTTTCGAGACCTAGGCTCACCGCCCGTCTTTCGAGGACGCCATCGCGGAAAAGGAAAACCACGGATTGGCCGTCAAGGGTGCGCGCCGCCTCGCGGGGGATGACGGCCTTCGCGGCCGATTGCCCGGCCGCCTGCTCTCCCGCCAGGAAAGACACTTTGACGCCCATATCGGGCAGGATCCGCGGGTCGAGCTTGTCGAACGAGATCCGGACCTTGACCGTGGCCTTCTGTCGGTCAGCCGTCGGGATGACCGTCCGGACCTTGGCCGGGATGCGCCAGTCCGGATAGGCGTCGAGCACGGCTTCGACGCGCTGGCCCGTGTCGACCCGGGCGATGTACGATTCGTTGACATCCACCTCGATCTCGATCGATTCCATATCCACGATCGTGGCGATGCCCGTCCGGGTGAAGCCGCCTCCGGCCGAGATCGGCGAAACCATCTCACCCCGCTGGGCGTCCTTCGAGACAACGACTCCTGCGAAGGGCGCCCGGACGGTACAGTTATCGATGTCCTGCTGGGCCAAGGCGATCTGGGCGTCGGCCGCTTTGACCTGCTCTTGGACGGCAAAGATCTGAGCTTTCAAGCTCTCGGCCGCTGTGCGCGCCAGGTCGAGGGCCTGAACGCTGGTGAAGCCGTCCGTCCGAAGCTCCTCCTGACGGCGCAGCTCGCGCTCCGCGTTGACGAGGTTGACCTTGAGGCTGGCGATCAGGGCGGCCGTTGCGTCGCGTTGGGCCCTGGCCGCCTGCAGGCGCCGCTGAGCGTCCGAATCGTCGAGTCTCGCCAGGAGCTGGCCCTCGGTGACGGTCATCCCCTCGTCGACGTAAACATCAATGACCCGGGCCGTGATCTTGGCCGCGACCGTGGCCCGGCGGCGGGGGGTGACGTAGCCGCTGGCGTTCAAGAGCGCGGTCGCCGCCGGGTCGCCGGCCGGGCGGGCTTCCGCCACGCTGACGACCGCCGTCCTCGTCCGTGTCGCCATCACAACGGCGGCCGCCACTAGGATGACCACGGCCACTGTTGCCAGGATGCGCCGTTTCCTCCGCCCGCTTCCGGCCGAACGGGCCCGCTCTTCGATCCTCAAACCCGATAGGTCGGGACCTGCGGGATTAGCGTTTTCAGCCATTTTAAGTCTCTTTCAGGGGTTTCAAGGACCGCTGGATCCGCGTCATCCAGCCCCTTGTCCTACCATTTTAGTCGGATTGGTCTGTTTCGTCAATTGCCCAGTTGGCGGAAAAACCGAAAAAAACTGCTCTCGGGGACTTGCCTGAGGGGCGTGCCGTCCTCAGGAGCGGATCCGGCTCGAGGCTACTTGTCGGATACGACCCGGCCGATCTCGCTCGAGCGTTCGAGCCGCGAGAAGTGCTCGTAGGCGAGCCGGGAGATCCTGGTGATGGCCTGATTGCCGTCGGCGTCGTGCTTGAGGTAAGTCGTCATGACGCAGATGACGTAGGGCCGCCCGGTCAGCTGGACGATCCCGGAATCGCACCTGACGGCCTCGAGCTCGCCGGGCTTTTCGGCGACCGCGATCCCTTCGGGGACTCCCGCTCTGAGCGGGCTGTCCTTGGGGATGGTCAGGATCTCCAGAAGGTCCTTCCGGTAGGGTTCCTTGAGGACATCGCCCTTCCAGAGTTTCTCCAGAAGGGTCATCATCTCGAGGGGCGTCGAGACATTCTCCCGGCCCTCGGCGGCGGCCTTGAGGTCCATCATCTTTCGCCGGAGACGGGTCTTGGCCAGGCCCAGGACGTCCAGCCTCTTGTTGACGGCCTCCATCCCGACCTTGTCGATGAGCAGGTTCGTCGCCGTGTTGTCGGAGAGGACGACCATCAACACGGCCGTATCGCGGACGGAGAGCCGGAGGCTGGGACGACCGAGGTAATAGAGCACGCCCGAACCGGCGACTTTCCGGCTCTCTTCGAGAGCGATGAACTCGTCGAGCTGGAGCCGTCCCTCCTCCGCCTGCTTGAAGGCCTCGAGGAGGATGGCGATCTTGATCGAGCTCGCCTGGGGAAAGACCTCGCGCTCGTTGATGAGGAAGGTTTTCCCCGTTTTGAGGTCTTTCAAAGCGAGCCCGAGGATGCCGTCGAGGCCCGCTTCGGTGTCGCGGACCGCCGCCTGGAACTTCGCGTCGAGGATGGCCGGGAAACGGCTCTGGGCCGGGGAGGGGAGAGCCGTAAATGCCATGAAAATGAGGATTCCGGTTGCTGCATTTCGCATGGTCATGGGGCCTCCTAGTTTCCTGCCAACATTAGCAGAGGCCCGGCGGGGGTGTCAAACGGGAAAAGGGAGGATTATTGGTTGCGGCCGGTCTGGATGACGAGCTTCTGGCCGACGACGAGGATGTCCGAGACGAGGCCGTTGGCGGCCTTGACCTTGTCCACGGTCGTGTTGAAGGTCTTGGCGATCTGGAACAACGTGTCTCCGTTCTGGACGATATAGGCGACGGTTTCCCCCGGCTTCGCCTGCGGCGCCGGGGCCGCCGTTTCGACGCCTCCCCGCGAAGGGACGCGGAGCACCTGGCCAGGATAGATCATGGTCCGGCTCCGGAGGCCGTTGAGGCGGACGAGGGCGTCGACGGAGGTGCGGTAGCGCTGGGCGATGGCGCCCAGGGTATCGCCCTTGCGGACGGTGTGGCGGTCGGTGACGACGTCGGGAGGGATGAACTGGGGCAGGGAGGCGATGCAGGCCAGGCATTGTTCCCCATAGCCCGCGGGGATGCGCAGGTCGTAAGGGTAGTTCGGTGTCGAGTCGTGCCTCAGCTCGGAGTTGAGGGTGACCAGGAACGCCTGGTCGAGCGCCAGGTTCTGGGAGAGCGTCGCCAGCTTGACGGCGGCGTTGATCCGGATCGTTTCGTACTGGAGGGTCGGGTCCGGGACGGGCAGGGAGAAGCCGTACTTGCCGGGGTCGCCGACGATGAGGAGGGTGGCGATGAAGCGTGGGACGTGGCGCGCCGTCTCGTACGGGAGGTTGGCGAAAAGGTCCCAGAAGCTGTCGAAATAACCGACTTTTTGTGCCCGGATGACCCGCTGGACCTGCCCCTCGCCGCAGTTGTAGGCGGCGATGGCGGTCGTCCAGTCCCCGAAGAGGGCGTGGAGTTCGATCATGTATTGGATGGCCGCGCGGGTGGCTTTGACCGGGTCCATGCGTTCGTCGACGTACTTGTCCTGCTTGAGCCCGTAGCGGTAGCCGGTCGAGCGGATGAACTGCCACATGCCCAGGGCCCGGGCGCGGGACAGAGCGCGCGGCCGGAAGGCGCTCTCGATGAGGGGGATCCAGGCGAGCTGTTCCGGGAGCCCTTCCTTGCGGAACTCTCCGACGATCATCTCCATGTAGAGGCCCGAACGCCTGTAGGATTCCTCGAAGGCCTTCCGCTCGATCGTCTGGAAGGACTTGATCTCCTTCATGACCCACTGGTTCTCGACGAGTGGGATCGAGCCGTTGACGGACGAGGCCAAGGTCGTCCGGGAGGCCGAGATCTTCTGGATGCGCTGGGCGACGAGCAGGCGGAGGTCGTTCTTCTCCTGGAGGAGCGGGGAATCGGCCGGCAGGGACATCTTCAAAAGCAGGCCGTAAGCCTCGTCGAGCTTGGCCAGGGCGCCGTCCATGTCCTCTCGCGAGATGGCCGCCTGGGCTTCCTCGTAGGCCCCGAAGGCGACCTCGAGAAGGACCGTGGCGTCCTTCTCGGATTCCTCGCCCTTGTCGGTTTCGGCCTGGACGCTTACGCCGGCCCCTTCTCTGGCGATGACGGGTTCTTCGGAGACTTTGGGTTGTTCTTGGGCGGCCGGCTGGGCCACGGTGGGTCGGGCCCGCTTGGGCGCCGGTTTGACGACGGTTTTAGCCGGCTTGGGCGTCGAGGAGCAAGCCGTCAGGAAAAAAATCAGGGACAGGATGGTGAAAAAGGGCGATAGGCATCGTTTATGCTTCATAACGGGACTTCTTTTATAACACAGGCAGGGGGAAACCGTCAAACAGGCTTCTCCGGCTATCCCATCCTAACTGGCCTGGCGGTGCCAGTTCCAGGCGGTTTCGATGATCGTCTCGAGTGAGGATAGGCGGGTTTTCCAGCCCAGGGACTTCTCCGCCTTTTTCTTGGAGGCCAGGAGCACGGCCACGTCGCCCTCCCGTCTCGGCCCGACGTCGTAGGGGACCGCCCGGCCGGTCACCTTCTCGACCGCCTTGATGATCTCGAGGACGGAATGCCCCGATTCGGTGCCGAGGTTGATGACGTCGCTCGCGCGGCCGCCGAGGAGGGCTTTCAGAGCGAGGACGTGGGCCGCGGCCAGGTCGGTGACGTGGATGTAATCCCTGACGGCCGTGCCGTCGGGGGTCGCGAAGTCGTTCCCGAAGACCCCGAGCCGGGGCCGCTTCCCGAGGAGGCTGAGCAGGATGTTGGGCACGAGGTGGGTTTCCGGGTCGTGGGATTCGCCCGTCTCTCCGTCGGGGTCCGCCCCGGCGGCGTTGAAATAGCGGAGCGAGATCGACCGCAGGCCGTAGGCCCGGTCGTAATCCCGAAGGATCTCCTCGACCATGAGCTTGGTCCGGCCATAGGGGTTGATCGGGTTGGTCGGATGGGTTTCTGGGATGGGCGTCTCGAGGGGGTCGCCGTAAACCGCCGCTGTCGAGGAGAAAATAAGCGACTTGACCCCGGCCTCGAGCATGGCGTCGAGCAGATTGAGGCTCGTCATGAGGTTGTGGGCGTAGTATTTCCTGGGGTCGGCGTAGGATTCGCCGACCTGGATGAGGGAGGCGAAATGGAGGACGGCCTCGACCTTGTGTGTCCGGAAAACCTGCCGCAGGGCCTCCCGGTCGAGGAGGTCGCCTCGGACGCAGGGCCTGGTCCCGACGAGCTCCGGCTTTCCGCTCGAGAAATTGTCGAAGACGAGGACGTCAAAGCCCTCCCGGTGGAGCTCCTTCACGGCGTGCGAGCCGATGTACCCGGCGCCGCCGGCGACGAGGATGGTCATGGCGCTTTCCTTTCGACGAGCCGGCGGGCCCGTTCGAGCCCCCGGGCTTTGGTCTCGAAGCCGTTGTCGAGCTGGAGCTTATAGAGCTTCTTCAGGAGCTTGCCCATTCCCGGTCCGGGCGGGACGCCCAGCTTGAGCAGGTCCCTGCCCATGACCAGGGGCTTGATCGTCTCCTTGTTGACGCGGA